>CAFBPW010000050.1_pt1 | contig 9142 bp, 8 predicted proteins | sample 7269811 | NCBI WGS metagenome assembly CAFBPW01 (sample SAMEA6814157, study PRJEB35770) | uncultured Actinomycetes bacterium | biome: Freshwater; feature: Freshwater reservoir; material: water | place: Czech Republic | collected 2017-06-27 | depth 30m m | reverse complement strand
TTTCACCTTCGACGCTGAAAGTTCCCCCCCCCCAATTTTTGGGCGCTAGGACGGGTACCGAAAGTCAAGCGATCTTAAAGGTGGGGGTCCCAAAGCGGGTGTGGCCGGGGGAGCGGTTCTCGTCCCGCATCTGTCCCGCATTGGTCCCGTCAGAGGCTGATTTCTCATGGTTAGCGTTGCAAACTGATGAGTACTCAATCCCGCATAGGTAGAGGGTTCTCGCAGTATGTGCCTGTAGATCCAAGGGGGTCGTAACGCTTTCGTCGAGCACGGAGAGGTCGGTGCCTTTCGGTATCCATTGGAGAGGAGTCCGTTGGTATTCTCGTTCGAACAGCGCTGCCAAGGTGGGATTATGCATCATGTTGACTGCGTCGATCCTTGCAATCGCGCCGAGCGATAGCGGCCACAGCCCCTCCGGATCTTGCCAGAAACATCATGGCCTTTACGCCTGCTGAGGAGATGCCGAAATCCTCCTGAGAAGTCGTTGCATATCGGCCCTAGTGATTGCAATCATGAGGTGGGCGCTTTCGCCTTCTGCTTCTCAGCTGAGGTGGGATTCAGCGGGGGTGAGCAGATTGCCGGTTCAGCATCTACTTGGTCGACAACGCCATTCGCGGCAGGGTCCGCAAACTGCTGTGATGGCTCAGCCTGTGGAGGTAACGAGTGCTGTGTCTCGATCTAGCTGACGGATCGTCAGGCCGGGACGGCCGTCGAAATCAGAGGTGCTTGCGCAGTCCGCGGCAGCGCCGAGTCGACCGCCCACGAGCAAGACATTGGCGCTCCCCTCTTGCACTAGCTGGACAAGTTGATCCATCTCATCTGTGAACTCCGGACGTATTGCACCGCCGTAGTAGTCGATCCTGCACGGCACGAGGTACGAGGGGTCGCCAGTCGTGGCGATTAGGTAGTCGGGAGCGTTTGAGAACAGATCTTTCGCCCCGACCGCAGTAGCGGTTGTGCTGCTCAATATTGCATGGCTGTTCTTGATGTACGGGGGGTCGACAACGGCATGGAATAACGGCAGGCCTGCGGTTGCGATAGTCAGCGTTGATATGACTGCCAACGTGAAGACCGATCGCTTGCGGACTTGACCGGAATCGCCTGAAAGTGACAGCAGGCCCAGAACGACGGTTGCAGCCAGAAGTTGGACCAGAGAAAGTGGTCGGCCTATCAGTGGTACGTAGCGGTCGACGAACGACCTGCTGAGGACGAGTTGTGCCACGAGGACAGTTGAAAGCGCAGCGGTGGGCCCGAGAGCGAGCATGCCCTGTCGACACTCCGGACGTCTCCAAGCGAGCGCAGCGAGCGCCATCGATACAATGAGCACTGCTCCCACAAAAGTCCATCGAATCCAGTTCGGGCCGACACTGGGTGGGGCCATCTCAAGGAGGCCGAGCCGGAGCTCTGTGAAGACAATGTCGGTCATCTCATTCCGTGTCGGTCCAGTGGTTCGGCTGGACGCATGTACCAATGTTGGCAGGACGGGAGTCAGCCCGATGGCGGCACACAAGGTCATGCGACCGAGCCGCAGGAGCCACGGTCCGGCGCAGAGACCCGCAACTATGCACACCACGGCCACGACCGACAGCCCCAAAACCTTAGTTAGGGTCGCCAAGGACGCTGCTGCCGCGGCACCAACCAGCCAGACTAGGGCGCGGGACGCTAGGAAACGGTCGAGGAAAATTAGTGTGGACAGGACGAAGCAAAGGAACAGCGGCTCCGCCAGCGTGGTCACATGCAGGTAGAGCAGCGACGAGCTCGCAAAACTTGGGTCACGGATCAGGACCACTGTCAAGAGAGCTGTGAACAGTACTGCCCAGCTTCTTCGGAAAACGCGGCGCGTGAATACTCCAGCCAAGAAGACGTTCACGCCCAAAAGTGCGGGGTTCAGAATGCGGGTTGCTGTCTCACCCGACGCGCCGAGCCGGACAAGCAACGACAACACAGCAGGCCACAGCGGTGGCCACTGGCGAAGAGGGACCTGATAGTCGAACGCAATGGACTGCGAAGGCGTGTAATGGTCGGTATAGATAGTGAATGGAACGGAAAGGCCACGTCCTCGCGCCAGATTGGACGCGACACTCGTATAGACAATTCCATCAGGACTTGTGGAGATCCCACGCCGCTGCATTACAAAGGCGGCCACAGCCAACAGCAAGGAGATGGCAGCGAGGAACCAGACCCACGACCCCTCGGGGGCGTGGTCACGTTTTTCGGCTAGGTAAGCCATCCCGTTCCTCAGTCCCTTGAATTTTCATAAGCTATCAGAGCCCGGTGAAACTGACTGTGTGCTGGGTCCTCATCGCGACGCGCGCCGCAGCAGGGGAAAGCGTAAGCCAGCTATCTGATCCCCAGCGGCCCCTCTCGCCGTCGGTGGGAGCCGTTCCGAGCTGAAGCGGCGGGCGCAAAACGGCTTCTAGTGGTCCCGATCTGCCAGACCCATTGTTGATTGAGGCTCACTTTTCTCAGCCCTCTTTCGTCAAGGCACTTCGGCCAGTTGACGCTGGAATCGATGCAGCGAGCAGAGGTAGCTAGTCCGGCTTTGCCAACCCTGTTCATCAAGTTGAGGATGAGTGCAGCGAAGGAGGAGCGTGGGAATAATCGTCTCATCTTTAAGGACTCGCCGATGGTCGTGCCCTACCGTCACAGGCCTCGGTCGGAAGGGGCCAACTTTGCGGAAACAATGCTTCTTCGTTGCTGCCGTTTTTGCTTGTGTGGCTCTAGTCGCGGCGTGTGCACCTCCACCAGCCAGATACGTCACCACTATCGCTACGATCGCCGTCGGCAACGCTCCGAACAGTGTGATATCCGATGGGACCAATATCTGGGTTGCCAACGCTTTGTCGAACACGGTGTCGACGATAGGGCCGGTGACCAATACGGTGATCGCAACCCTCAGTCTCTTCGGCTATCCGACCAGCGTGAACCCAATGTGTTGCGTGGCACAAGTGCGACAATGGTGATGCATTCTCCGTGGGGGACCTCACGAACAGGTTACGCAGCGCAAAGTCGAGTCAGTCAGCCGCGTGCCGGGACTTAGGCCATGAAGCTCGATCTGGAGCTAATTCGCTGCGCACTACTTTCACCTTCGACGTTGAAAGTTCCCCCCGATTTTTGGACGCTAGGAGGGGTACCAAATGTCAAGCGATTTTAAAGGTGGGGGTCCCAAGACGGTGAGCCTGCAGGAGTGAATTCTGTCCCGCATCTGTCCCGCATTGGTCCCGTCAGAGGCTGATTTCTCATGGTGAGGGTTGCAAACTGATGAGTACTCGATCCCATATATCTACAGGCTTTTTTGCAGTATTTGCCTGCAAATCCAAGGGGGTCCTAACGCTTTCACACGGCAGAGGTCCGCAGTTCGAGTCTGCGTACGCCCACCACCCGAAACCCCCGCTACGGCGGGGGTTTCGCCGTTATTGGACAGGTGTTCAGTTCTGTCCATCGGAATTCCGCTGACTCTTGCGTAGCTACCAAGAGTGAGGAAGCCGACAGAGCGCTCGGGCGTGTACCTTGGGAATCTTGCGGAAAACCGTTCTTATTCTGGTAGCTGTGTGTGCCATCTTGCCGCTTGCGGGTTGCACGTCTGAGACAAACGACGACCCTGCAGTGATCTTGTCGATGGACCTTGCCATGGGCCTGACATCTGGCAACGCAAATGGCACGATGCCTACACCATCGGACTATGACGACACCTGGGCGCTGCCACTCCTGCGTGATGCTCCAAACGTCAATGTTCTCGGGATTGTCGTGACTATGGGTAACGGCCCACTTGCTCAAGAGATGGTCGTGGCCCGTGAGTCGTTGGATAAGTTGAAAATGGACGTGCCGCTGTTTGCGGGAGCTGCTACCTGGCTTCCGATGGTGGCCACGGAGGACTATGCGGGAGTCGACCTATCGTCGAGTTGCGTAAATGACGGCGTGCGGTTCATGGCGGACGCGCTGGGCAAGAATTCTGATGTCACCATCCTGGCTACGGGTCCAATGACTGATGTGGCTTGCTTGATCTTGGCTTACCCGGACGAAGCCTCGAACATCAAAGAGATCGTTGCCCTGATCGGAGGCAAACCGGGACCGGTCATCTATTCCGGCAAGCCCGCCCGGGACTTCAACTACTCACTCGACCCACGGGCGCTCTCGGTCATCTTGGACGAGTCAAAGATCCCGTTCACCGCTGTGACTTTTGAAGCATCTTCCTCGGCTGCGATGCCAACCGACATCGTCCGCAAACTCGCTGCCAGTTCCGATCCGACGGAAGCGTATTTCGGGCGAGCATCTCAGGCCTACACCGACTGGTGGGAGTCTATTTTCGGTCCAACCAAGCCAATTTGGGATGCAGTTCCCGTGTGGAAGTACCTCCACCCTGAAGACTTTGACTGCGCTCCTGCTCGGTACGAACTGCAGTTGGGACCACCCAATTTGGGTTCCGACAAGACCCATGATTGGTTCATAGCGGACCCCAAAGCTGATGGGCGGGTCACGGCGTGTATGTCCTTTGTCGATCAGGCTGCGATTGACCGCATGAACGATGCAGTCCTCTCTTCGCTCGGCGGAGACTGACTGCCGGAAGCAGGCGCCAGCGGAATCGGGGCATGCGCCGGGTTGTTCGGTAAGCGGGTCAGCCTCTTGCTGTGCGTGGGCATTCTGTGGACTGCACAACACCATTTGGACACGTCGTATTCGACCAGATGACGCCACTCAGGGTCGTGCCTCCTAGGTCGGCGCCGGTCAGAATGGCATCTGTAAAGTTGAGGGTGGTCAGGTTGGCATTGTGCAGGTCAGCGCCGCTCAGATTGACGCCGGTTAAGTTGAAATCAGTCAGGTTGGTACCAGTCAGGTTGACACCGGCCCCGATGAGGTAGCCGCTGGTGATCTGATAGCCCGAAGGCAACACCGTAGGTGTCCCAATGATTCCACCCGAACGGAGGCCGGTCAGGGTCGCGCCGGTGAGGGTAGCGTCGGTCAGGTCGGCGTCGGTCAGGGTGGCATTTTCTAAGTGGGCACCAGTGAGGTTGGCGCCGGTCAGGTTGGCGCCGGTCAGATCCCGGTACGTCAAATCTGCGTTCGTCAGGTCGCATCCGTGCAGATCCTGCCCAGGGTTAGCTTGATCGCAAACGGCTGCAACATCTGTGGCCGAAGCGGCTGCTTCGCGGCTCACGGTGGTGGTCGGTTTGTCAGTAGTAGAGCTTGCGGCGCTGTCGCCATCGCCGCTGCTGCAGGAACCGAGAGCAAACGCACCTATCGCCATGAGAACGACCACGACTGAACCATATTTCCGCACTGACGCTCCGCCTTTCAGAGATCCCACCATGGGTTGAATTTCAGATCGTATCGCCAACTGATTGGATGAGTTATGCAGTCAGTTACGAGCCAAGGTTGCCAGTAGCGATGGGTGAACCAAAAACTAAAGAATCCCCTGCGATAGCGGCAGGGGATTCTTTGTTTCTATTGTTCTCGTATCAGGGCTCTGCGTGCAGGAGAGTTGCAGATCCCGCTGCGGGCGTCGCTCCGTAGTAGGTATGGAAGACCATTCGTGCACGAGCGCCATTCCCTGACACGGTTCCGCTCCGTGTTGTCATAGTCCCGTCGGGTCGAGTGAATACCAAGTAGAGGCCGCCATCAGGTCGAACGGTTCCCGTGACAGAGAAGGGGTTGGCCCCGATGCTCGATCCAAAAAAGTAGCCATTCGAATAGGTATTGATCCTGAAGTCTTCTGGTTGGCCGCTCGTGAAACTTGAGTCACGGATAGACCAGTCCGTTGCGCCAAGCCAAGAATACTGAGGCGAATCGAGTGGGTCCGTTGAAGGCTGAGTATTGACCAGGCTGCCGAGATCGGCGAACGAGGGTGAGCCGGGAATCGTTTCGCCCTCTCGCAGCTTCGTCATGTTGGCCCACTGCAAAACGTACGGAGCCACACCGTCACCTTCTGGCAAGTCCGTTTGCATGGTCATGCGCCATTGACCAGAGACAAAGATCATGTGGCCAGTGGCATGTCCGACAGGTTCCCCGGGCGAGGTAATCGTCATGCTAATGGTGCCATCTGGTGATATGTCGCCTGTCATCTCGCCTGCGGGAAAGGTAACCGGCGCTGACCAGACCCCGTCTTCGTAGGTGCTGACGACCGACTGCGTTGGGCCCGTGTAGTGGCCATTGCGAATTTTAAAGACGTACCAGTTCTGGAAGGCACCGAAGACTCGCTCTGCGCTGTCTGGCCCGACTTGATAGGCCTCAAGGTTCTGGCTCGGGACGTACCATTCGCCGGCAACGATCTTGTCCCATCGTGAGGAGCCATGCGCCCCAGGGGCAGACGAACAGGCGCTACCCGTGAGAGCGGCCACTAGTACCAGCACGCCGACGCCAAAGAGCTTCATGTGAGTGCGAGATTTCATAGCAAGGACCCCCGGTCACAACTTGCAGAGATCCTGCAAATATTCTTCCTGCAAGCAGTGTGCAGATTTCTTGAGCTTCTGTCAAGCACCAGACGGGACGACGCGTGGTGCGGGTCATGTTCAGCAGATAGGTTCGCCCTCGTGCCTGAATCAGCCGAACCCCAGTCCCGAACGGTGGATGACCACACACCGGGGGCCTCTGGGCAACAGCTGCCTCCTTCGGCGGCAGCTGAGGTCGATCGCAAGCATCTGCAGACCGCAGTCACTTGGGGTCGAATCCGAGAAGATGAGTTCGCAGAGCTTGCTCAGACATACCTCCATTATCAAGAGCTCGCAGAACTGTTTGATGCCGGGCCTGCACCGTCTCCCGACCCGGACCTAGCGACTTGGGCCACAACTATTCTGCAGCTGGAATCTCCGGACTTACTTGAGTTGCTCAACTTGGACCTTGCCGATGAGGCACTCCTTGATCGTTGGGGAAGCAGCACCACCACCGAGAAGAATGGATCGGCCTCTGTTCCGCAGGCGCTCGCTCAACTTTTCGCGACAAGACTTGGCTCCCATGCCGGCCTCGACTACGGACACGCTGGCCTGAACCACACCTACGGGTATCTGCTCAGCCCTGTGCCCACGGAGTTCGGCCGCAAGCGTCACCGCTGGACATCTCAAGAGGTTGCGCACACCTTGGGAATACCGGGCAAGTGGCCACTGAGCCAAGGGCCGAGTCCGCAGCAGGGCATGCTCGCAGAAGTTACGGCTGTGCTGGAGTCGGTAGCTCCGCTCAACCGGCCAGATGCGTGGTCCTCGCCTGCGACTGCGACTGCGACTGCGCATGCGCTTGCGATGAAGGTGCTCCGTGAGCTTCCTGCGAATGGTGAGTCAACCAACGGGACGAGGTGGACAGCTCGCACACGAGTTCTGCGCCGAGCGGACCTGACAGCGGAGCAAGCGAGTAAGGGCGATCAGCTGCTGCTGGTGTATTCCCTCAGCGTTGATGCTGGACTGGAGCGTTACATCACAGCATTTCCTGTGAGTGCTGCTTGGTACGCAGAGCTTAAGGACCCGGATGAAAATCCCCATCTGAAGTACAACGCTTCTTTAGGCGCCTAGCTCGCTCCGAGTTGCTCCACAGTGTCCACGGTTTGCTTGCGGTGCTGCGCAACGGCAGCAGGGTGAGGTCGAATGCTGACCCACAACACTGGCCTGATTTCTCGGCGATGAGTTCGGTGGGAATGACTCGATCCCTCGCGAGTAGAGCAACCGAACTCGGCAGTTAGAATCCCGTCATGGCTCTCCTTGTGTTTGGTCCCCCAGAAGCCCGAAGGTCGTTCGTAGCAGTCATGCGTCTGGTCGCGACTGCAGTGGGAACCCGGCCCTTTGAAGGTAATGAGGCGGAGCTCGTCTCTATGTTTGCCGCCCTTGAAGGCTGCGCTGGCTGCCACGGCTTGGAAGAATCATTCGACTTCTCCGATCTGCTCGGCGACGAAGACCCTTGGGCAGATTCTGAAGAAGCAATAGAGATGATTCTGCGTGGCTTACCGAACGAAACGGATCGCCAAGAAGCGGTTCATGCCGGGATGCTGGTGGGCTTGTTCGCTGATGAACCCGACCCGGAGGCTGCGAGCGCGGCGCGGTGGGTTGCAAACCGCCTCGGCGTGGACGAGACGAACGCCGCTGGTATCGAGCAGGTTGCGAGTGAAGGCTCAGCATCAGCCAAAGCCGATCTCTTTCGAAGGTTCCTCTCCGAGCGCATCGCAGTGGACGGAGATGTGATTTCGGCTCGGATGGATCGTCATGACCTGGCGTCCTTGACCCGACCAGAGACAATTGTTGAGTACCACCGCCTGCTCGCTGAAGCACCGGAGGGTTCGCTCGGGGCAGTCATGCGTGATTTTTACCAGGACGCCAGCTTCGATATACCCGGAATGCCTGGGGTTCCTTTGCCGGTTGAGTTTCTCGGCTCACACGATGTTCATCACGTGCTCGCCGGCTACAACACCTCGGCACAGGGCGAGGTCTACACCGCAGTGTTCAATGCGGGTAACGCCTCGGCGGGAATCGGGTGGCTGTCCGTTGTGTTGTTGCAGTGGCATCAGGGGGTCAAGCTCGGAGTCTTCCCCGAAGGCCACTCACACCTTGATCCCGAGATTATGGCTACCGCTGCGCACAGGGGTTCGCAGACCACCACTGATCTCTACTCCGCATCTTGGGACTGGATGGCACTGCTCAACGAACCGTTCGATCAAGTGTGCAACTCGCTCGGGATCCCCGAAGGCAGTCTTGTGGGTCCCGGCGATTTCTGGGGATCTCCTCCCGAGGACTCATAGCCTGGGTGTTTGGGCAGTCAGATCGCGCCCCAGTCACAGATTGCAGCCCTCCGGTCAAAACTTGCCATTCATGCGGGTGCACCCCGAGTTCGCTCCTGCCAGCACAGGCAACTAGAAAGTGGCCACCGATGAGGAGATGTGATGACTACTGAACGACTTGATGAAACAGTTGCGCTCGTAACCGGCGCTAGCAGCGGGATTGGTGAGGCGACTGCATTGCGATTGTCCGCAGAGGGGGCAACAGTTGTGCTGGTTGCGCGCCGCATCGACCGACTCAAGGCTCTTGCGGCCAAGATTGAGTCCTCGGGCGGGCGAGCCCTGTCAATCGAATGCGATGTGGCGGATCGAGAACAATCGGCAGCCGCAGTGGCTCAAACCGTGCAGCAATTCGGTCGACTCGACACCTTGGTCAATAACGCTGGAGTCATG
>CAFBPW010000046.1_pt1 | contig 9532 bp, 9 predicted proteins | sample 7269811 | NCBI WGS metagenome assembly CAFBPW01 (sample SAMEA6814157, study PRJEB35770) | uncultured Actinomycetes bacterium | biome: Freshwater; feature: Freshwater reservoir; material: water | place: Czech Republic | collected 2017-06-27 | depth 30m m | reverse complement strand
GGGCTGCACGCTGCTCAATGAGTTGCCAAATCGTAGACATGGCCTGACTCTAACCAACTCCGCTATTGGCTCGCTATGTCGCAGTTGACTGAAGCCCAAGTTGCAAGCCCCTCGAAGGCGGCAACGACTTGCGGCTCAATCAGAATTGCCTGGACCTGAGCCTGATTGGTCGCAGCCGAAGAGTTGAGCGAAGAGATCCGAGCCCAAACATCATTAATTGTTGCCGCAGCGGGCTTCACTTGATCGGGCGCAATGGTCTCGATGTAGCTAAAGATGGAATTGAATGCAATCAACAACTGCGTCAACCCCGAAGGGCTCGTTACCAAAGTGGTGGTATCGAGACCACCAGTGAACAGCGGCTGTAGTGCCTTGCCTGTGAGGATGACGCAGAGATCCTCCTCTGTCTGCAAAGCAGCAATTTCCTGCAGCAGGACGTTTGCATCATCGCTCAAGCCAGAGCCGTCGTACTGAGTGGTTGGCGGAAATGTGGGGGGAACTCCCGGCACGGTGACATCAGCGATGTCTTCGTTGAGTTCCACAGAGTTCTTCGATCTCGGGGTGCTGCAACCGGTAGTCGCTAGTACCGACATCAGCACAGCTAGCAACGCCAAGATCGCATATGCAGGGACTCCCAGCACCCTCGTCTTGGTGTTTGCTTGCATGTGACTACTCCTTGGCTGCGTTTGGAACCCGGTCTGCAAGCAAGCCCGCAACGACCTTGCCGTCGGCTTGGCCCTGAGTTGCCTTCATGACCTTACCCACAAAGAAACCCGAAATTTTGGGGTCACCCTCGCAGAATCTTTGCCATTGCTCAGGATTCTCTGCAATGAGTTGATCCACCACGGAATCAAGTTCGCCGGAATCCATTGCTTTGAATCCGTGTGTGTCGGCAATTGCGCCGGGATCACCGCCGAGTTGAACAAGCTCTGCAAGCACGGTCTTTGTCTGAGTAGAACTCAAGGTGCCATCGGCGTCCATCTTCGTGAGCTTGGCAAACATCTCAGGATCAAGTTCAAGCGCCTTTGGATCGGAGAGATTGTGTTCTGCATGCGTAATGGTGCGGCTGGGATCAGCTCCACAATCAAGCGCCGCTAAGCACAGGTCATCAAGACCACGTTCCACAATGAGAGCCGCTTGCGCAGTGTCTGCCCCAGAACGCTCACACAGCCGATGTCGACGCGCTGCAGGCAAAATGGGGAGGGCTTCCCGGACTTGATCAATCCACTCTTGCGAGGGTGCGAGGCCTACTAAATCTGGCTCGGGGAAGTAGCGGTAGTCATCGGCTTGCTCTTTGGAGCGGAGCTTGAGTGTGCGGCCCTCGTCCTCGTTCCAGTGCCGCGTCTGCTGCTCAATGCGTTCGCCGGCAAGGATCATGTCGATCTGTCGCTCAGCCTCATAATCCACGGCTCGTCCCAGGCTTCGCAGGGAGTTGATGTTCTTGATCTCGCAGCGGGTTCCCAGTTCGGCGTCGCCATGTTTGCGAACCGAGACGTTGCAGTCAACGCGCAGGGAGCCCTCTTCCATCTTGCCATCCGAGGCTCCAACCGCCACCAGGATGGCACGCAGTTCCGACACATACGCTCGGGCCTCATCCCCTGAACGGAGGTCCGGCCTGCCGACTATCTCGAGCAGCGGTACACCAGCGCGGTTGTAATCAACGAGCGAATAGGTGGCATCGTGAATTCGCCCGCCGCCGCCCACGTGAGTTGACTTACCCGTGTCTTCTTCTAGGTGCGCTCTCTCGATACCAATCACCTTGCCGCTGGGCAACTCAAGCCAACCTTCGCCATTGATGGGAAGGTCGAACTGCGAGATCTGATAGTTCGTGGGCTGATCTGGATAGAAATAGTTCTTGCGCGAAAACACCGAGCGGTCAATTTTGCAGTTGAGTGCCAGCCCAACCCGAATGGCCAATTCAACTGCCTGCTCATTGAGTACCGGGAGCGAACCAGGTAAACCAAGAGTCAGGGGGTCAATATTGGTGTTGGGCTCGCCACCGAACTCGTTCGGAGCGGAGCAAAACAATTTGGTGCGCGTGGCCAACTCGGTGTGAACCTCAAGGCCGATCACGATTTCCCAGACGCTCAGATCGATACTCATGCCAAGCTCCCTTCAAGAACTGCTGCCACTCGGAACATGGCTACTTCGCCAAGTGCAGGAGCGAGCACCTGTGCCCCAACGGGCATTCCATCAGCACCGAGTCCATACGGCACGGACATGGCCGGATGGCCAGCCAAGTTGGTAGCGATCGTGCAGACATCGTTGAGATACATCGACATCGGATCCGCAGTCTTATCGCCGAAAGCAAAGGCTGTGGTCGGCGAGGTGGGTGAAAGTAACGCATCGAAGCGCTCATAGGCTGCGTCAAAGTCACGCCGAATCAAGGTACGGACCTTGAGTGCGGTGCCATAAAAAGCGTCGTAATAGCCAGCTGATAGTGCGTAGGTTCCCAGCATGATTCGCCGTTTCACTTCGTCGCCAAACCCTGCGGTACGTGTGAGTTCCATCATCTCGCCGGTGGTAGGAGCCTCAACTCGCAAGCCGTATCGCACGCCGTCATAGCGAGACAAGTTCGAAGATGCCTCGGCCGGCGCCACCAAGTAGTAAGCAGAAAGGCCGTACGCAACTGCAGGTACAGACACTTCTTCAACCTCTGCACCGGCGGCTGCCAAACGCTCAGCGGCCACACGGATTCGTTGCGCCACATCGGGGGCGATTCCCTCGCCCATCATCTCGGTGATCAGGCCAATGCGCATTCCCGCCACACCATCGGAGAGGTGCTCGCTAACCGCTGGGAAAGCCTGCGGAAGGGAGGTGGAGTCACCGGGATCGTGGCCACCGATGACCTCGCATACCAGCGCTGCCTCGGCCACAGAGTTTGCAAAGGGCCCTACCTGATCGAGTGAGGATCCAAATGCAACCAGACCTAAACGTGACACCGTTCCATAGGTGGGTTTGACTCCTACAACTCCACAGAGTGCTGCGGGCTGGCGAATGGATCCACCGGTATCAGATCCAAGCGAAATGGGAGCAAACCCTGCTGCGACAGCTGCAGCGGACCCGCCCGAGGACCCGCCGGGAACACGGCTCAGGTCATGCGGGTTGCGAGTCGGACCAAAGGCTGAATTCTCGGTGGAGGAGCCCATTGCAAACTCATCCATGTTGGTCTTGCCCACCATGATCGCCCCGGCAGCAGCCAGGCGAGTCACCACGGTGGCGTCATAGGGCGGCACCCATCCCTCCAGAATTTTGGAAGAACAGGTGGTGGCAACTCCCCGTGTGCAGAGGTTGTCCTTAATCGCGACGGGAACCCCGGCGAGTGGGCCAAGAGGGCCACCCTTGGCCACAAGTTCATCAACTGCAGTTGCAGCAGCAATTGCTTGGTCAGTGGTGACCAAGTTGAAAGCGTGCACCTCTGATTCACGCTCAGAAATGGCGCCAAGATGCTCTTCGAGTACCTCGATTGCGGAGCGCTCACCTGACTGCACTGCTGCGGCAATCTCAATCGCTGAACTCATTCTGATTCTCCAAGCACGGGCGGAACACGAAAGAATCCGTCCTCGGCAGCGGGTGCAACGGCAAGCACCTCATCGCGATCAAGAATCGGGCCGGGGACATCTTTGCGGAACACGTTGGCAAGCGGGATGGGTTGCGCCATTGGCTCCACGCCCTCAAGGTCCAAGAGGTCAAGATCTGCTGCATGTTCCAACACATCGCCAAGTTGGCCGGTGAATCGGGTGAGTTCTTCATCAGTAAGGCGAAGACGCGCCAGCTTGGCAACCTTGGCGACTTGTTCGGTTGTGATGCGCTCGCTAGTCGAAAGCGGAGCATCAGTACGCTCTGGCGATGTGGGATCAGTCATAGAACTGCTGAGTCTACCGGTCTAGTCATGCATGCTGAGAAGCGGCCCGATCACCTGCTCATGCTGGGTTTCCGCTAGGAAATCGCAAGCAGCGGCCAGCCCTTAGGGTGCGGTGACCGAGCGCACAAACGCTAGGGACTGTTCGATGATCATCTCTTTGTCGTAATCCAGGGTTGCAACGTGATAGCTACGATCGCAACTCACGCGCTCTATCGGCCCCCCATATATTTCTGCAAGGTAATCAGAGTCAGTCGGCGGTACGACGTGGTCCTGGGGGCTCGTGAAGAGGAGCAACGGGCACTTCACGTCGGGCAGAGCCGACTGAGTGTGAACCGCTGCATCAAACATTGAGAGCAAAGGCTGAAGCGGTGTGTCTGCATAGGCAGACTCAGGTGAGTTCGGGTCTGCGACATCGGAACCAATGCCGGTCATGACGATGTCTCCGGCCGCCACCATCGAGGCAACAAAGTCCCGGACCTCGGGGGCCACTTGAGTTGCCGGGTTCACACAAATGATTCCGGCAATCTCTGGATGCTTGGTTGACAGCCACAGGGTGAGCGAGCCACCCATCGATAGACCCGCCACGACCACCGACTCAGTTCTCGAAGCAAGCGACTGATATGCAGCTTCTGCATCTGCTGACCAGTCCTCCCAAGTGGTGGCCAACATGTCCTCAACTACAGTCCCGTGCCCGCTCAGCAGTGGCTGTTCAACGCTGTACCCGGCGTCTACGAATGCCTGAGCTAGTGGCCGCATGGATTGGGGGTTGCCCGTAAACCCGTGGAGTACCAGGACTCCCGTGGATCCGCCCTCGGCGCTCATTGGCTCAGCTCCAGCAATAACTTGACTCATGTCGACTCCGCTCACTTGGTTTGGGTGCACTTTAGGCCTGCGCCCCCACTAGTGTCCCTCAGACGGTGTTGACTTCAGCATTCAAGAGTTGAAGTGCTGCTCCTGACTTGCTGAACCCTGACCACACCCGCCACTTAGAGAGGGGCAACGAATGACAAAGTACGTCTTCCTGACCGAGGAATGGATAGCCCAGGCGAAATCCATCCGAGAGTCCTCTGGAGTTGATGACACTCCCCCAGCACACGTGATGCGCATGAATCAGATTGTTACCGAGGTTCCCTTCGGTGATGGCGAGATCAAGGCGCATATCGATACCTCCGAGGGTGAACTCAAGATGGACCTCGGCCACATCGAGAACCCTGACCTGACCGTCACCTTGGACTACGCAACGGCAAAGGCGATCCTCGTTGAAGGTAATCCCCAGGTTGGCATGCAGGCCTTTATGGCAGGAAAAATCAAGGTAGATGGCGACATCACCAAACTCATGGCCATGCAGGCTGGTGCCGCTGACCCCAGCGCCGTCGCAGTTGCGCTGCAAATCCAAGAGATGACGGAGTAGCGAGTCGCCTCTTGGATTGTCGAGGCAATCACAAATTGATTGCTGACGCGTCTTGGTAAAAGACGAGGACCGTTCTGCCTCGTTGGGGCGGCCGCTTCATCGCGGAGGCTGGGGAACACCACGTCCAGCAGACCACCCCAACGAGACGAACGGTCAGGTTCGGCTAAAAGTAGGCCGCAGAACGCGGAGAGTGGTGGATGCTGTTCTAGTTGATGCTGCCGGGGTGGATGCTGCCGTACTGGATGCTGCCGTGCAGTTACGGAGCAGCCTGCTCTGGGCAGGCTCTACGCAGGCTCTACGCCCGGAGTTACTTCTTGGTAAAGATGCGCACTGCTGTGCCCCGTGGCACCAACTCGCCTGGGGTCGGATCAGTTTGCAGCACCAGACCAGATGGCGGTCCCTCAATGCCAGAGACTGTTAGACCCTGCGATTCGAGTTGTGCCGCCGCAGCGCTTCCAGACAGGTTTCGGACATCTGGCACAGCTATTGGAGCAGGCCCCTTCGACATGATGAGCGTGAGTGTGTAGCCACGAGGAACCTCAGTACCGGGCTCTTTGTTGGACGAGATGATGTAGCCCGGCGGCACGGTTTCGCTGTAGTCCTCATTCACAGCTGCCTCTAGCTGCACAGCAGCGAGCGCAGCTCTAGCTTGATCAACAGGTGCGCCGACTAGGCCATCGGGCACCACTCGCGGGGCGGGGCCATCCGAGACTGCAAGATCCACCACGGTGCCCCGGGGAATCTCTCCTTGAGCATTCACCGGTTCCTGACCCGCTGCTGATGTTGCGGTGATGACGGCATCTTTCGCAACTTCCTCATTCATCGACCGGGTCACCGCTCCAACTGCTAGCCCCGCTGCTTCGAGAGCAGCAAGAGCCTCCGGCTCGGGCAATCCCACCACGGCCGGCAAGGGAGTCAACGTTGCCCCGAGCGAGACTGTGAGTTGAACCGTCGAACCTTCTGGAAGTGACTTATCTGGTGCAGGGGTCTGAGCTAGCACTTGGCCAGCAACCGTTCCATCTTGTCGATCCTTCGTTGAGGAATCAACGACATAACCCAAGTCCTGCGCTTGAGCGGTCGCAACATTTAGATTCAGCCCGATGAGGTCGGGCACGGCATGCACGGGCACACGAATAAAGAACCACCAACCTGCCAGGGCGAGAATCAGCACTGCGCATCCCGCAGCTACCAGGGTTCTTGTCCGAGGTTTCTTTCGTGCAGAGCGTGGTGATTTTACAGTAGGAACTCCAGATCCCTGAGCATGCTCATCGGGGGAATCATGTTGGCCAGAAGGCAGCACGGTGGCTGGCCCCGCAACGGTTGTTGCCGCGCTAGTTGCGCCAAACGCAGGGTCAGCAAAGGCTTGGTCATCGGAGGCAATAGGAACAGCAGCGGCAAACTGTGGCTCCGGATCGGCTGCTAATCCGGGGTAAGCAAGACCTTCTTGCGGCAGTGGCTGAATCGCTGGCTCAAATTGTTCTGAGTCTGCTTGGTCCGACCCAGCTTGCTCTGGGTCTGCTTGTTCTGGTGCTGCTCCACGTTCCGGTTCGGCACCGAGGTTCTGAATCAGGCCAAGGCCACTGACTTGTCTCAACTCGGCCGTTTGCTCGGCCACTCCCAAGGTCAAGACAATCGGAAGTGGCTCCGGACGTGCGAGTTCCTCTGCTGCGGCCATGAGCGCAATCTCGAACTCGGCCGCCTCGGGCCGATCTGTTGGGTCAAGTCGCCCGGCACGCTCGAGCACCGATCGCAGTCCTCCTAGCGAGGCATCCAACTCCAGATCCGACTGCGTGCGAAGTGCCAGAGTCGAAGCCGTGGTCTCTCCCATGAGTGGCACCTGACCCGTCACACACTCGACCAGCAACAGCGTCAACGAGTACACGTCCGAGCGACCATCAAGGCGACGACCCAAAGCCTGTTCTGGCGAGGCATACCGGGTGCTGCCAGCCATTGATCCACTCGGCTCAGTCCAAGATGCCTCTGCTAGGGCTCGGGCCAAGCCAAAGTCAGCAAGGCGCAGGCGGCCCTCCTCATCGAAGAGCAGATTTCCGGGCTTCACATCTCGGTGCACGAGGCCTCGAAGGTGCGCATGAGCCAAGGCCCGGGCCGTTTGCAGCCCCACAACTAGGGTTTGAGACTGGCTCAACACTCCGCTGTGGTCCAGCATCGACCTCAGGCTGCCACCACCCAGATATTCGGTGACTAGATAGGGCACGAGGGCACCCTCGGCGGTGTCCTCTCCCCAATCAAAGACTGAGACAATGTTCGGGTGATTCAGCGCTCCTGCTGCGCGGGCTTCGGCACGGAACCGCTGCAAAAAAGCTTGGTCCTCGGCAAGGGCAGCGTGAAGCAGTTTGACTGCTACTCGCCGCTTGAGCTGCAAATCGATGGCAAGGAACACGCGTGAAGATGTGCCAGTGCCCACCGGAGCAACCAAGCGGTATCTTCCGCCGAGCACACGCCCGGTCTCATCGGTGATGCGAGGGGACGTCACAGCTTCATTCTACAACCGCTACCACTGAAGGTCGGGTTCAAGGTAAACCTAAGGGTGATGAGTGACACCGAAACCCCCCAGACTCGCCGTTCTCGGTTTGTACTTCCGGATTGGGCCAGAAACACAATTGTGACTGTTCTGATTGTGGGGGCACTGGTGGGCATTTTCTTTACCGGGAAAAATGCCACGACTGGCATGGGAAGCACCTCACAGAATCTGCCGAACTCCGTAGAGCGGCTGCTGCCCGCATCTGGGGACGAGGTGTTACGCCAAGCACAGGTCGGCCTGGACCTAGCTGAGGGCTACAAAGCAACGCTCACCATTAACGGAACCGAGATTCGCTCCGCTAAAGATGGCTTGATTACGGATCTCGGCACAGGGCAAGTGCTCTTTCAACCGGGGCCTGAGAAGGTCATAGAAACCCTGAACTCGGGCCAGAACTGTGTCATTGCAATGGTCTGGGATGAGCTCGAACTGGAATCCACCGCGAAGCCAGTTTCTTGGTGCTTCGACGCGACTTGAGTTTTGCAGTCCTAGCGCGGCACACCGGTGAGTTCATGTAGCTCGTCAATGGCCTGTGGCAGGTCGGAGCGCTTTGTTCCAATCAGCACAGACGCAATGCCAAGTTGTGACGCCGCTGCAACGTTGCCCGGCGCATCGTCAATAAAGACTGCCTCTGACGCCGCGACTCCAAGACGCTCGAGGGCTAGTTCGAAAATGCGCGGATCAGGCTTTCGTAGGCCCACGAAGGAGGAATCCACTACATCTTCGAACAGTTCATCTAGGGGAAGCATCGGCCTCCAGAAATCGGCGAACTCCTGAGCGTTGTTCGTCAGAATCGAGGTGAGCAAGCCTGCGGAGCGCGCTGCCCGGACAAAATCCACCATCTCGTCACGAACCCCACCCCCACCGAGTGCCATCAGCAACTCGAACGGATCAAGGAGCGGTCCACCTTCGGCAGTTGAGGCTGCCATGATCAACTCGCGGGCGTCAGTGAGCGGCAATTCGCCTCGTTCAAGCCGGTGCCATGCATGGTCAGTATCGAGTTCATAGGAACCGAACACAATCTCGAGCATCACTGCTGGGTCAACATCAAGATTTGCTGCAGCCGTTACTGCTGCATCGAAAGGCGAGTCGACGAACACTCCACCGAAATCAAAGATGACTGCACGAATACTCATGTTGGGGGTTCCTGATCATGTGAAGTGGTTGGAATTTGACCGGTTTCGAGGAGGTGCAGGAACTCTGACTCGTTGAGCAGAGGGAGTTGCAACTCGGTTGCTTTGGTCAGCTTGGATGCGCCGGGCTCCTCTCCAATCACCACGGCGAAAGTTTTCTTTGACACGCTGCCTGGGGCAGTTCCACCCCGCTCCTTGATCGCTGCGGCGGCAGCGTCTCGTGAGAATCCAGCCAGTGAGCCAGTCACCACTACGGCTTTGCCCTGAAGAGTCTGATCGAGCTGCGAACGTTCGGGTCCGACAGTATTTACCCCTGCAGCGACCAAACGCCCCACCAGGTTCTGATTCAGTGGCTCGGAGAAGAACGAGTACACGGACCCAGCAATAACCGGGCCAATTCCGGCCACCGCTGACAAGTCCTCAACACTCGCCGCCATAATCGCGTCGAGACTGCCAAAGGCTGCAGCAATTGTCTGCCCACCCGCCGCACCTAGGTGCAAGATGTTCAGGCCAAACAGCAGGTTGCCCAGAGGTCGAGATTTTGAGGCCTCGATTGCGGACAGCAGATTTTGAACCGACAACTGCTG
>CAFBPW010000045.1_pt1 | contig 9661 bp, 9 predicted proteins | sample 7269811 | NCBI WGS metagenome assembly CAFBPW01 (sample SAMEA6814157, study PRJEB35770) | uncultured Actinomycetes bacterium | biome: Freshwater; feature: Freshwater reservoir; material: water | place: Czech Republic | collected 2017-06-27 | depth 30m m | reverse complement strand
GATCTCTCGCATATGTTCCGAGCGGCCCCACTCATTGACATCCGAGCGCCTGCGATCATCAAGCGCATCAGGGTTGCGGGGTTCTTCTTGAGGTAGCTGAACTAGCTCACCATGGCCTGCTCCGGAACCTGCCTGACTGAGCATCTCTTCGAGCGTGATGTCTTGATCTAGTAATTCGGCTGGGTCGAAGCGCACGGCCGGAGTTTGGGTCGGCGTTCTCGGCGGTGCGGGAGTTTGGTTGATTGGCGACTGTTTTGAATCGGAGTCGTCCTGTTCCATGGGTGCATGTTAGGCGCTACGAGGAACTAGGTCCCGGCCAGTAGCCTAACTGCGTGGATCATCTCCGAGAAGCGCATCATTAAGATGCGGCGGCCACCACAATGACTGCTCCGATGCCAAATCAGCCAGAAGTGACTCCAAGCACTGAGCGCCCTAAACCACGGGCACTTGATGCACTCCGGCAGCGGGATTTTCGCAGGTTTTGGCTTGCAGCGCTTGTGTCGAATACGGGCAGTTGGATGCAAGGCGCAGCGATCCCCTTTGTGGCCTTTTCTCTGACGGGATCGGCTGGAGCAATTGGTGTAACCGGTTTCTTTCAATACTTGCCGTTCATGGTGATGGGCCTAGTTGGTGGAAGTCTGGCCGACCGGTTCCCTCGAAGGACCCTGTTAATCAGTACCCAAGCAGCGCAGGCAACCTGCGCCACCGCACTTTTTGTGATGGTGTACACGGGAGTTGTGACCACTGCCTGGCTAGCAGGACTCGCATTTGTCTCGGGCCTAGCAGCAGGGCTAAATACGCCGGTCTGGCAATCGTTCGTAGCCGAATTGGTGAGTCGGGATTTGTTGCTCAACGCAGTCACATTGAACAGTGCCCAGTTCAATGCGGCTCGAGCCCTCGGGCCACTCCTAACAGGCATCATCGTGTCAGGAATCGGAGTCTCATGGGCCTTCGCCTTGAATGCCGCTTCCTTCGCCATCGTGATTGTTGTTCTGCTTGGCTTGCGGGTCAGCAGTGATGGCGTTCGTCGCAACGTTTCTGGAGGAGCCGTAGCCGGGATTCGCTCCGCCGGCCGCTACGTGCTGGCCTCTCCGCCGATTCGTGCGTGCTGTATGGCTATAGCTGCAGTTGCCGGACTCGGTAGCCCACTCTTTAGCTACCTTGTGGTCTACGGCGAGAAGGTGTTGCAGGTGTCGGGGCTACGTCTCGGGATTCTTTTTGGGGCCGCTGGTATTGGGTCGGTGATCTTTACGCCGGCACTGTTATCGATTGCGCCACGGATTCCGCGGTCCAGACTGCTGAGTGGAGCAATGGTCCTGTACGGGATCTCGGTAGTGGCAACCGGCTTGGCGCCCACGTATTTCACAGTGGTGTTGGCATTGTTGTGCTTCGGCGGCGCGTACTTAGCCATTGCATCCACGATCAACACCAGTATCCAACTTGTTGTGCGCGACGACCTTCGCGGAACGGTCATAGCGATCTATCTGATGTGCCTGACTGGTGCTCTTCCGATTGGAATCTTTCTCTGGGGCAAGTTGTCTGACATCTATGGAATTCAGCCAGTGACTATTGCTGCGGGGACCTTGCTGTTGATGGTCACGGTGTTGTTCATTCTGACTGGCAGATTTCACGTTATGGCCGACGCTGATGCTGCTCGGGATGCTGCAGCCGCTTGAGCCAGCCGCTTGAGCCACTCATAGCGATGCTCGTGGTGCGTGCTGAGCGTCCGGTGGGGGATACTGTGCCATGCGGTGAAGCACACCGAGAAGCACACCTAGAAGCCGACCTAAAGGTGCCCCATGCCTGAACCGATTCTGTCTCCCGGTAGCGATCCTCGTGGGATGATCTTCATTCATCCCGAGTCATTTGGGGATATGGAAAACTGGCATGAGATTGCTCGCGAACTGCGCCGAGATGCGCCAATCTTGCGAGTGGAAGCCGAGGGGTGGACCCCCTTTTGGGCAATCACTCGCCATGAGGATGTCTTTGAGGTCTCACGGCGGAGTGACGTGTTTTTCAACACAGAGCAGTCGGCGCCGAGCCCGAATATCACCTACGAGATGCTCGACATGCTCGGTCTGGAGCAGCCACGGACGTTGGTGCATCTGCACGGTTCTGAGCATGACAAGTATCGCAAGGTCACCAACGATTGGTTTAAGCCTGCTGCAGTCAAAAACTTGCAGGCGGCGATTGAACAGATTGCCGATGAGTATGTAGAGAAGCTCGCCGATATGGGAGGCGAGTGCGATTTTGCTCAGGACCTTGCCGTCCCGTTCACCATCCGCGTCATCATGACGATTTTTGGTGTTCCGCGCAGTGACGAACGTTTCATGATGGAACTCACACAAGGGCTTTTTGGTTCTGCGGATCCGGAATACCTGGGCGACTTCACTGATCCACTTGAGCTTGTTGGCTCGACAATTGCAAAGTTCAAGGATTACTTCGAGGCGCTGACCGCAGAGCGTCGAGCACACCCCACTGATGACCTAGCCACCGTGCTCGCCAACGGAGAAGTAGACGGGGCACCGCTTGGCGAGGCGGAGTTGCTTTGGTATTACATCATCGTCGCAACGGCAGGCCATGACACCACGTCGTTTTCGTTGAGCGGAGGCTTAGAGCAACTGCTCGCTCACCCCGATCAGCTACAGGCACTGCGTAAGGACCCTGCGTTGCTAGGGCAGGCCACCGAAGAGATCATTCGATGGACTAGCCCAGTTCGTAGCTTCTTTCGTTGGGTCCAAGAAGACGTTGAGCTTGGGGGAGTGCTGATCCCGAAGGGTGATGTCGTGCTGACTTCTTATCCCTCTGCGAATCGAGATGAGGATGTGTTCATCAACCCCATGAACTTCGATATCTTCAGGCCCGATAGCGACAAGTTGCTCTCATTCGGATTGGGCATGCACTTCTGCCTCGGCGCTCAGGTGGCCCGTCGCGAAGTGCGCACGTTGCTCGGAAAGTTCCTTGACCGGACTGCCTCGGTCGAGCTCGCTGGTCCAGCGGTCTACACCCCGACCCACTTCGTGAGTGGGGTCAAGCACCTTCCAATTCGTTACACGCTCAAATAGCTCCCATTGCCCTGCTCTGTCTTGCGCCTGACCTTCTCTAGAGGGTCAGGCGCATAACAGAACGAGGTTAGAGAGCGAGTGCTTCGGCCACGGCCTGGTGGGTGACGGTCCCGGCAAAGGTGTTGAGTCCACCTGCCACAGCAGGCTCGCTCAGCTCTGCTTGCTTGCCCCCAAGCGCGAGTTGCAACAGGTAGGGCAGCGTTGCGTTCGTGAGCGCATAGGTCGAAGTGTGCGGCACGGCTCCGGGAATATTTCCAACTGCGTAATGCACAACCTCGTGCACCACATAGGTGGGGTCGGAGTGAGTTGTTTCGTGGATGGTTTCTACACAACCACCTTGATCGATCGCCACGTCCACAATGACCGCTCGTTCCTTCATGCCGATCACCATGTCCTCGGTTACCACCGTGGGTGCCCGGCCCCCAGCAACAAGAACAGCTCCGATGACCAAGTCCGCTCCGGCCACTGCGCGTTCAACCGCACCTCGATTCGATGCCAACGTCATGATGCGTCCACGATGAATCTGATCGACCCATCGCAATCGATCCAGGTTCTTGTCGAGCAACAGCACCTCGGCCTCCATACCCGCAGCAATCCAAGCGGCATTCCAGCCCACGTTTCCTGCACCGAGCACAACCACCCTGCCGGGGCGTACGCCTGGGGCTCCACCAAGAAGCACGCCTCTTCCACCGTGAGCCCGCTCGAGTAGATGTGCGCCAATCTGGGTTGCCATGCGCCCTGCTACTTCTGACATGGGAGCTAGTAGCGGTAGCGAGCCGTCAGCGGCTTGAACAGTCTCGTAAGCAATCCCTGTGACCTGATGTTCAAGGAGCGCTGCTGCTACCTGCGGGTAGGCGGCGAGGTGCAGGTAGGTGAATAGAACGAGCCCCGGGCGGAAAAACTGGTATTCAGAAGCCTGTGGTTCTTTGACCTTGCAGATGATCCCCGAACGCGCCCAAAGCTCTTCGACATCGGAAAGGATTTCTGCCCCAGCGGATGCATACTCCTCGTCCGTAATTGAGGACCGAATTCCGGCACCTGACTGCACCAGAATTTGAATCCCGTGCTGCTCAAGCTCGCGGACTCCGTCGGGAGTGATGGCCACTCGATTTTCGTTGTCTTTGATCTCGGTTGGTACTCCAACAATGAGCGGTGGCATGAAATCCTCCAGACATCAGGGATACATCAGATAGCAGGGATACATCAGGCTGCAGGGATACATCAGACAGCAGCGACTCAGTGAACTGGGCTCGGTTGAGACAGGTCAGTCCAAGCCGCAGCGAAGCAAACCCTGTTCGCCCATGGTAGCGACATGAGGTGAGTCAGCGCTGGAAGAAACGCGCTGTCCACTCGGCTACTAGTTGATGGTTCAGTGGGTGCTGGGGCAGGTCCTGCAAGCTGAGCAGAGCGGCATCGGCAACTTGGTCGCCGAGCGCCGGGCGGCGGGCGGTGATCAATCTTTCGCTTAGCTCGGGAACAAACTCGGGGTGGCCTTGAACGCAAAACACATGATCGGCTACGCGATAGGCGGCAACGGGGCAGTAGTGCGAGGTAGCGAGGAGTTCCGCACCGGGTGGTAACCGAAGTACTTGATCCTGGTGGCTCATCAACATGCGGAACTCGGTGATTTCCGGTTCAGCTTGCATCCAAGGGGCCGTGGCGACCACGTCAAAGGTTTTCACTCCGACTCCCCACCCTGCCGAGGATTTGGCCACCTCGCCTCCCAGCGTGCTGGCAATGAGTTGGTGCCCAAAGCAGATTCCCATTTGGGGTGCTCGGTCCTTCTCTGCGCTCAGGATGAACTCCGAGAGATCGCTGATCCATGGGAGGTCGTCATAGGTGGATTTCCGCGAGCCAGAGAGAATCCAGCCCTCGCATTCAGATGTGCTGTCGGGAAGTTCCCCAGCTGCTGCCTCATAGATTCGAAGGTCGATTCCAGCGGGTGAAAAAACAGCCGGGTACAGCTCGGTGTAATCGCCGATCCCGTCAGCGATGTGCGGATCAATGTGATCGCAGAGTAAGAGCCCGATGCGCATTATCGGAATGAGAAAGTTGGGTCAGCACCAACTGCGTCGAGGGGGGCAAGCAACTTGCGCTCTCGTAGTTCGACCATCAGGCCCTCGCCCGTTGCGTAGGCCTCCTCTAGGTGCGGGTAGCCGGACAGGATGAACTCTTCGAACCCAAGGGCCTGGTACTCCTCGATGCGATCAGCTACCTCGGCGTGGCTACCAACCAATGCGGTTCCTGCTCCGCCGCGGACAAGGCCAACACCCGACCAGATATTGGGGTAAATCTCTAGGCCACGAGGGTCATCAGGCAGAACGTCGCCTTGGGTTGCGCTTGCGCTCAGTTCCGCCATGCGCCGCTGACCCTCTGATCGAGTTGTTGCAAAGTCAGCGCGGGCCGCTGCAACTGCTGCAGGGTCGATCCCAGACAGTAAGCGCCCTGCCTCTGCCCAAGCTTGTTCGGATGTGTCTCGCGAGATGACGTGAAAGCGAATCCCAAACCGCAGTGGACGGTCTGCTGGCCGGCCACTTGCGGCAGCTTTGGCGCGCATGCGGTCAAGACGCTCGCTCACCATGTCGGGGGTTTCCCCCCATGCCAAATAAACATCTACGTGGCGTGCGGCAACCTCTTCGGCTGCGGGAGATGCCCCACCAAAATAGATGAGCGGCCGAACTGTCGGGGGAGTGCGGGTGCTGGCCTTCTCGACCTTGTAGTGATCTCCATCAAAATCAAAGGGTTCATCACCCCAAGCGCCCTCGAGAACTTGCAGGAACTCGGCAGCTCGCTGATAACGAACGTCTTTGGCCGCAAAGTCTCCAAAGCGGGCCAGTTCGGCATCTTCAGCGCCGATCACGATATTAATGAGCATGCGACCGTTCGACATCCGCTGATAGGTCGAGGCCATCTGTGCCGCCAGAGTGGGGCTCAGTAGCCCGGGCCGGAACGCGACTAAGAACTTCAGGCGTTTGGTCTGCGGAATCAGCGAGGCCGTGCTGATCCAAGCATCCTCGCATCCAGTCCCGCAGGGAGTCAGAACCCCCTCAAAGCCCATGTCATCGCAGGCCTGAGCCACTTGGCTGAGGTAGTCATGGGTCGGTCCGCGCCGGTGTGCCTGAGGGCCGGTGGGCAGTATGTCCCGGCTATCGCCTCCGGTGGGCAGAAACCAGTGAACTTTGATCGTTGACATATGCACCTGACGTTGTCGCCGGAAACCGCAGCGAGAGATAGCTACAAAACTACACAATCCGCCTCGGACCCTGCTCCTGCGGTTCAAACGCTGAGTGTCACACCCTTCGGGAACAATGCTCCTATGACTTCGACTGCACCTTGTGCTTCCCCTACCGATACTCCTGCTCCAGCAGATACTCCTGCTGCAGCAGCTGTAGGCAGCCCAACGGGTACCGCAAGCGGCCTGCGGTCAGTGCCGCAGTCAGATGCAGTGGGCGCACAGAGTACGGCTAGGTCAGTTACTTCAGTCGCCGATTTTTCTGACTGCGTCCGACGCATTGTTGGGTTGGCGAAGGCCCAAGGCTTGACACCCCCCGTCTTTCGGTCACCACCTCGGCTGCCGGGACTAGATCGTTCCATTCAGCGCAGAGCAAACGGCTCGGTCATGATTGCTATTCGGCGGGGAGATCGTCCATTTGCAGCAGTGCAAGGAGACGTGATCGAAGGTGTTGTTGTTGCGAATCGTCTAGTCGGTCAGCAAGCCGAGCAGTTTCGTCGCGCTGCGTGGTCAGCACTTGAGTTTCCGACTAGTGCGGCTGTTCGGGTGATACCGGCACAGGCAGTTCGGCCGGTACCTCTTCCGCAACGGCGGCTGCCTAGTCAGCGCAGTCGGCGGCGTTTGGTACCAGAAGAGCTCAATGAGCGAGTGGCATAACATCGCAAATTCTGCGACTCACGCCCTGTAGTTCTCTCACCGTGCCTCACTGGCCGTAACATAGATCATCCGGGCGAGGTGTCCGGCTGGCCCGGGTGGCGGAATGGCAGACGCAGAGGGCTTAAACCCCTCGGGAGGGAAACCTCCGTGCGGGTTCGAGTCCCGCCCCGGGCACCAAAATACTGGCTCCATGTGCACTAGCTGTTCGGAGCCTGACTCAAAGTTGCATCCTCTAAGGCTCCCGAGTCGTTGATCATCCATGACCGAACACCGTGTTTTTGGAGCAGCTCTTTCCCCTGAACTGCTCCGGCAAGTAAGGCGGCCTTTGCCAGCACTTCGGCCCACCATGCCTCGGCTGCGCACACGACGACTGTGCTGATCGAACTCGTTGATGGCCGGCCAGTTCGAGGGTCGATCAGGTGATGGGCGCGTTCACCCGAGAGCGTGTTCCAATTCCGAAATTGTGTGCTGGAGGACACGATGGCCCCGTCGAGTAGCTCAGCTTCAAACCACTGCTCATCTTGATCGGATCCGAAATCAGTGAGTGAACTTTCAACTGGGATCTTCCACCCACCTACAGGCACTTCGCCGCCCACTCGAATGTCCCCGCCGAGTCCGATGCAAACGCTGCTCGCCCCACCCTCCAAAAGGTGCACGACCAGCATGTCGGCCGCGAGCCCCTTGCCAATTCCGCCAAGGTCAAATCGAAGTCCTGGGGGCCGTGTCACGGTACTGGTCTCGAGATCTACCGTCACCTCGCTGAGTCCAAGACTCGGAGAGCAGTGACTGAGATCTCCTCGCGGGGTGTTGTCCGCTCCCACCAAAGAGCTCGGAAAGGAGTTGGCATATCCAGCAGCTTCGAGTGAATCAATCACGGTGGGATCGAACCAGCCATCGGTTTGCTCCCATGCGATAACTGCTCGGTGGAGAGCTCCGGCTAGAGGCCTGCTCAGCTGAATCTGATCCGCCGGATTCTCGTTGAGTTGCACGAGCTCACTCGAGGGTCTGAATCGTGACCAACTCTGCTCAAGGAGTTCAGCTTGTTGGATCGCAAGTTCCACAAGACTCTCTGCATCCAGATCCTCCTGGTCTGGGTCGCAATACACCTGGCAGTGAGCATCGGACCCGAGGGTATGCCACCACCGCTCGCTCCATCCCGGATAGATCTCTGTCAGGGACACTTGGTGCCGCTACACGCCGGGGCTGGCGGCTGTGTGGCTGGGGGAGCGACAGCAGGGGCAGGGGCAGGAGAGGGGGCTGAAGCGGGGGCGGGCTGTGGTGGGGCAGCGCTAGGAGCCGAAGGTGCCCCGGCCGAGGGTGCGCCGGCCGGCGGCGTTGCTGGTGAACCTCCAAGCGTTCCTGCGCCCACCGGTGCGGGAGAGCCAGATCTGACTCCTCCCGAAGAGGTTGTGGGCTGAGCGGAACTCCCCTGTGTGCCTGAGCCCGTTGCACTGCCCGGCCCGCCAGCTTGTGCGGCTGAGGCTGCTCCGGGGGTGCCGGCAGGCTGACCACCGATCGTCATAGCGGCGCCAGTGACTGGGTCAATCCCCGTCAGTGGCACATCTGAGATCACCTGCCGATGTATCTCGCGCACCACAACGATCGTTGACGGCGTTGGGGCAGTAGTGGTGGTGGTGCTCGTGCTACCAAGGGGTTCTGTGGATGCAGCTGCCATGCCAGCGACTAGGCCGAGCATGGCCGAGGTACTCACACCACCAGCAAGAATTCTGGTAGTCATGGCTGCATGGCGCTTCTTCCGCTTCGGACGGGCTGCAGGTTTGCTGTCCGATTTTGGAGTCCGCTCAGATTTTCGAGTGCTCTCAGTGCTCTCAGTGCTCTCAGTGCTCACAATTCCACACCCCGTTGTCTTCTAGGTGAGGCTGTCTGCATCCCGATGGAATTGGTGGATACGGCACGCCAACTGGCCAGTCGGAGGGCAGTTCGGCTCCAGTCGGAATGGTGCTGCGTGGCTGTGCGGTGGTGGGTACGGGTTGGGGCGAGGAGCTGATGTCTGGGACTGGTGACGGGTTTGCAGGGTTCAGGTCGGGGGAACCCTGCGGCGGATTCGGATTGTCAGTAGTAATCGGGCTCGCTGAACCGCCGGATTCGGGGGCGGGTTGGCCCGCAGCAACCTGAGCGCCCTGCGGCGCATCGGAAGAGCTTCCCAAAACCGACCCATCACTCGTTCTACTCTGACCTTCGTTCGCCGCCGCACTAACAGGCGCTCCAACCCCTGTCGCAGGTGCAGTACCCGCGCCAGCGTCTGCGGGTGGTACATAGACCAAATCGTCAATGTACTTGTCCTCGTAAACCGTCACGGGGGAACCCCCAAGGCCGTTCACCCCAGCGGCGGTCTCCGTTCCCGACGCAGCCGAATTTGTGCTCGCTACCAGCGTCAAAGCAGATACTGAACCTGTGCCGAGCACGAGACAGATCGACGCACTGAGAGCAATCTTGTTTCGCCGAATCATGGTGACTCCTTACCGCCGACTCTTCGTCGGCGTGGCGACACTCTTGCGGGAACTCGGTCGCTTGATTTGGAATCGGTCTGAAGTGCCCAAAACTTGAGCCGATCTTCCTCCGCTCCTCGACGAGTGCGCCTTCGCCTAGCCTTGTACCACTCTGTGGGGGCAACCACTCAAGAGTGAGCGTTCGTGCAAAGGGGAAAAATGGCCACGCGGCAGGACAACCAACAGTCAGAGCCAAG
>CAFBPW010000043.1_pt1 | contig 9816 bp, 7 predicted proteins | sample 7269811 | NCBI WGS metagenome assembly CAFBPW01 (sample SAMEA6814157, study PRJEB35770) | uncultured Actinomycetes bacterium | biome: Freshwater; feature: Freshwater reservoir; material: water | place: Czech Republic | collected 2017-06-27 | depth 30m m | reverse complement strand
AGCACGTTCATGGTGCCGGTGGCGTTCGCCTCATGCGAGGGAACTGGTTGTGCAATGGAGCGAGGTACCGATGGTCGGGCGGCCAGGTGCACCACGGAATCAGCGCCGTTTACGCAGTCCTGCAGCGCCGCAACGTCCAAGATGCTGGCCTCGACGCGATCTACGGGCACCCCATCTAGGTTTGACCAAAATCCTGTCGAGACGTCGTCAAGGACAAGAACCTCGGTGACTTCCTCAGCTTGAACGAGTGCCCTGCAGAGGTTTGCACCAATAAATCCTGCGCCGCCGGTAACTACTACCTTCATGTCAGATCGATCCCCATTAGGGGCAAGGCTACAGGCGCTGGGGCCGAACTCATCGCATCGGCCAGAGGTGGATTTTTGTGAGCAGATGCGAATTCAGGCTCCTGAATTCTGCAGAAGGTTATGAGCAGTCCGTGGTTAAACTCCGTTGTATCGCTCATCTCGGACGCAGGATCGGCAACAATTAACACGTACCAAGCCACACCGACGGCAGTGCAATGGGGGAATCATGGAGAATGACGTGCCTGAGGAATCTGAGCAGCCTGAAGAGAAATCGGAGCAAGCCGCCGGGCGGGCAGCCGCGATTGCTGAAGACTCGAGTCCCGAGCAGTCCGAGCAGTCCGAGCAGTCCGAGCAGTCCGAGCAGTCCGAGCAGTCCGAGCAGTCCGAGCAATCTGCTGAGCAGGCTGAGCGTTCCATGCGTGCGGCGCACCGGCCCAGCATGGCGGCCGCAGGACCATATGGACATCCGATCCACCCCATGTTGGTCACCATCCCAATTGGAGCTTTTGTTGCAACGCTTGCGTTCGACATTGCTTCTGTATTGATAGAAGGCCGAGCCTATGGCCGGCCGGCAGTATGGCTGTCTCTGATTGGTATCGTTGGCGGCCTGGTTGCTTCTTTGTTTGGGTTCGTTGACTACCGCAGACTGACGAAGGGAACAAGGGCGCACGCAGTTGCGACACGTCACATGATCTTGATGGACGTGGTGTTGATCTGCTTCGTGGTGGGCTTCTTTGTGCGTCGTGCCGATTCGAATTATTACCTCTACGGAACCCCAAAAATTGCGCTTGCCCTGAGCGTTGTGGGCGTGGGGATCATGCTGATCGGAGGCTGGCTCGGCGGCAAGTTGGCTTACTCCTACGGAAGCCGAGTTGCTGACGAGTCAGATCAGATCAAGGCGCACTCGCTGAGTGCGCCATCTACTGATTGACTCATTTGTGAATCGGGTGAGTGCGGGACCCACCGTCACGTTCGTGGGTCACGATGCCAGTAGAACAGGCGCGCCTGTCATGTTGTATTCCTTTCTTCGCTGGCTGCAATCTGAGGGAATTCAAGGGGTAGAACTAGCGCTGCTAGCTGCCGGCCCGCTCCTGAGCGAGTACCAAAGGGTGGCCCCAACACATGTGCTGGCATCGCGCCTGGTGCGCCGCAGCGAGCAGTTGAGGGCCGTGATGAACTCTCTTGGCCATCCCATTGCGGTGCCGAGTGCGATTCAAGGAATCGGCCTGCGGGGCATCGCTAAATCCGAGATTGTCATGGCAAACACACTGGCCTCGCTCAATACCGCCAGATTGCTTGCAGCGAGGTCAGGGCAGAACGGCAAGCCATCAGAGTTGGTATGTCATGTTCATGAACTCGACGGGGTCGCGGAGCGGGTCCTTCCTGCCTCACCCCCTGTTCGAGAGCGACTGCTGAGCTCCGTGGACCGATTCGCAGCAGCCAGCGAGGCCGTAGCTGAGATGTTGGTAGATCGCCTTGGTATCTCCTCCGGGCGAGTCACGGTGATCGAGGAGTTCATCGAGGCTCCACGCCCCTCGAGTCGGGCTGTCTCTATGGCGCTGCAGCGCATGGTTGGTGAGGCGAATCGACCCGTAATCTTGAACGTGGGTGCCATGAACCACAGAAAGGGTCCTGAGCGCTTTGTGGACTTAATGTCGACACTGGTTGCTCATCCAAGCTTGCCTGTTGGTGTCTGGTTAGGTGGTGAGCGGGGCAGTTCGGTGTGGCTTGAAATGGAACACAGCATCGCTGCATCGGGTCTGCAGGACTGCGTTGTGTTGCTCGAGAGTCGCGAAGATTCGGCTAGCTATATCGCGGCAGCTGATCTGGTGGTTTCTACAGCGATTGAGGATCCCTACCCTTTGTCGGTCTTAGAGGCGGGTGCTGCAGGAAAGGCCGTTGTGAGCTTTGAATCCGGTGGGGTGATCGACATGCTACGCGCCGTTGGGCAGGCAGAGTTGCTGCTTCCGATTGGCGACACCCTTGGCATGAGTGCAGCAGTGGCTAGCCTTTTGGACAATCCCAGGGACCGGGAACTGATCGGTACTCAACTCGCTGAGTGGGTCAACACCACCCACTTGGTTGAGCACATTGCCCCCGCACTCTGGCAGGTAGTGAAGGGATGAGCGCATCAGAACCCACAGCTCAGGACCCAGTGATCTGGATTGCTGTTCATGATTTGTCTCGGACGGGGGTTCCAGTTCTGCTTGCGCGCTTGTTACAAGCCAGCCCTGCTCGGCAGCGAGAGGTTGTGCATCTTGTAGCCATGTATGGCGGCCCTCTATTGCGCGAGTTGCAGAGTTTGTGTGCCTCTGTGACCGTCCTTGAGCCCAGCGATCGCCGGTCCGCTTCCTCTGCTGCATCTCTGGGTTTGATCACTCTCGGTATGGGTCGCGCTGGCGAAGTCGTTCGACACAGCGCTTGGAGAGCCAAGTTGGCTCGACGACCGAAGCCCGATGTGCTTCTGGTGCACGGTGCCGGAGCTTGGCCAGTAACGCAAGTAGTGAGCAGCAAGCTGCCGGTGGTGCTCCATCTTCATGAACTCGAAACAGCGCTTGACCGCTGCATTCCTAGGCCAGAGCAAGCTGCGGCTTTTCAGCGGGTGCAGCAGGTGATGGTGGTCAGTGCGCCAGTGGCTGAGCTTGCCCGCAACCGCGGTGCCAACTCAGCGAAGATCCTGATGGTGCCTGGGTGCGTGCGACTGCCCGGTGCCAATCTGCCCGAGAGCAATGAGGCCGAGAGCAGTGCTCCCGAAACTGATTCAGTCCAGTGGGTTTTAGGAGCTGGCACCCCAGGTTGGCGCAAGGGAACCGACCGGCTCGCGGCAGTTGCGCATGCGCTTCAGCGAGTGAGCAGCCCTGCTCAGGTGGGGTGGGTGGGCGGTCGCCCTACCGGAGCAGATGCCAGTGCGGTTGGTCGAACAGATCTAGTGAATTGGATTCCAGAATCTGCTGACCCATGGAAGTTGCTCTCGCATGCTGCAGTCTTTGTTCTGCCGAGTCGTGAGGACCCCCTTCCGTTGGTGGCCCTTGAGGCTGGCTTGTATCGCCGAGCAGTCGTTGCCATGCCCACGGGTGGACTTCCTGATCTGCTCGCTGACGGGCGAGGACTTGTTGGAAGCCGCCAAGATGTCCGCTGGTTTGTCGCCGCAGTTGAGCAGGTGTTGGCCTCGAGGGCATTAGCTGAAGACCTTGGGCAGCGGTTGCATGAGTTCGTCCGGACTCATCATGATGTTGATGTGATAGCTCCCCGCTGGTTGCGGGCGGTGTCAGATGCGGCCGGCAGGTGAACGCAAAAGTCGTTGTAGCGGCGCGGCAAAATGCCCTCGGGTTGAACTCAAGACTGACAACGTATACTTGAGAATTCTGTAAGTTGCGATAGGGGCACGAGTGGCAACAGCAATAATGCGCGATCCGAGAGTTGCGGTGATTGGCTGCGGCCACTGGGGTAAGAACCTGGTCCGTACCTTCTCCGAACTTGGCGCTCTGGTGGCGATCGTAGATCCCGATGCCGAAAACGCTGCGGCCCTCTCGGCAAAGTATTCCGTGCCCTACGGCTCGTTAGAGCAGATTCTGGCTGATCCAGAAATTGACGCCGTGGTAGTGGCTGCACCGGCCAAAGACCACGCGGCTGTCACGCTGCAAGCTTTGGACGCAGGTAAGCATGTGTTTGTTGAGAAGCCTCTGGCGCTTGACCTTGATGATGCGAGGCGCGTGGTTGCTCGGGCCGATGAACTCAACCAGACGCTCATGGTTGGTCACCTGCTGCAGTACCACCCAGCGTTCTTGGCAGTTCGTCAACTAGTCAGCGACGGCGCCCTCGGAGAGCTGCGCTACCTCTACTCCAACCGCCTCAACTTGGGCCGATTCCGGCGGGAAGAGAACATCCTCTGGAGCTTTGCCCCGCATGATTTGTCAATGCTGTTGGCCCTAGCCGGTGAAAGCCCAGATCATGTGTCAGCTGTCGGCTCAACATTTCTCAGTGAGGATGTTCCAGACGTCACCACTACGCATATGACCTTTCCGAGTGGTCCTCGTGCACATGTTTTTGTTTCTTGGTTGCATCCCTTCAAGGAGCAACGCCTAGTAGTAGTGGGCTCGGATGCAATGGCGGTTTTTGATGACCTAGCTCCTTGGGATTCCAAACTCACCATCTTTGAACACGGCGTGACTTGGGATGGACTCACACCTGTACCAGTACGTGGTGAACCCGTGGCTGTACCACTCGCAGAGTCTGAGCCTTTGAAACTGGAATGTGAACACTTCTTGCACTGTGTTCGTACGGGAGAGACCCCTCGCACCGATGGACACGAGGGTGTTCGCGTGCTTGATGTCTTGGCAACTGCGCAAGCTTCGCTTGCTGCGGACGCGCCCGTCGTTGGCGCAGCCACGAGGGCTGCCAAGACCAGCAGCGAGGTGCACCCAGGGGTCTTCGTTCACGAGAGCGCCTATGTGGACGAGGGTGTGCAGATCGGAGCGGGAACCAAGGTTTGGCATTTCAGCCATGTGCTCTCGGGCAGCTCCGTGGGCGAGGACTGCGCACTTGGCCAGAACGTTGTAGTCGGCCCTGATGTCACCGTAGGTGATCGCTGCCGCATCCAAAACAACGTCAGTGTGTACGCCGGGGTCACACTTGAAGACGGCGTATTTTGCGGTCCCTCCTGCGTGTTCACCAATGTCTATAACCCTCGGGCCGAGGTGTCTCGCAAAGACGAGTTCATGACCACACTGGTTCGAACCGGTGCAACCATTGGGGCCAATGCAACCATCGTGTGTGGAACCGAGATTGGGGCGTATGCCTTTATCGGTGCGGGGTCCACGGTGACGAGCGATGTTGCTGCGCACGCATTAGTTGTTGGTTCCCCGGCTCGTCAGATTGGGTGGATGAGCCATGAGGGTGAACGTCTTGGTGAAGATCTGACCTGTCCAAGAACCGGCCAGAAATACCAAGAGATAGACGGCGTGTTATCGCTAGTGGATACCCCTGAGCAGTCCAACTCGGCAAAAATCGGATAACGGAGTTCAGATGCAGTTCATTGACCTTGTTGCGCAACAGGCGCGGCTACGAGAAGGAATCGATCAAGCAATCACTCGCGTTCTTGACCATGGTCGCTACATCATGGGACCAGAGGTCGCAGAACTAGAAGCCGCCCTAGGCGAGTTCTGCGGTGCCGCACATGTGGTCTCTTGTGCAAGCGGAACCGACGCCCTGATGATGGCACTCATGGTGCATGGGGTGGGTCCGGGCGACGCAGTGTTTGTGCCGACATTTACATTTGCATCAACAGCTGAGGCTGTTGCTCTGTTGGGGGCGACCCCCGTGTTTGTGGATGTTGATGCACAGACGTTCAACCTTGATGTTGTCAAACTCGCTCAAGCCATAGCTAGCGTGCCGAACGGCCTGCGCCCCGTCGGCGTCATTCCAGTCGACCTGTTCGGATTACCAGCGGATTACACGTCTATCGATGAGGTAGTTGCTCCGCTCGGGATGTGGGTGATTGCCGATGCCGCACAAAGTTTTGGCGCTGCGAGAAACGGTGCCTCGGTTGGCTCGATGGCTTCGATGACGACCACTTCGTTCTTCCCTGCAAAGCCCTTGGGTTGCTACGGGGACGGAGGGGCAATCATTGCAACAGACCCTGCCCACGTCGAGATACTCAAGTCCATCAGAGTCCACGGTTCTGGGACCGAGAAATACGACAACGTTCGCATCGGTATAAACGGTCGGCTCGATACGATCCAAGCGGCCATCTTGTTGCAAAAACTGTCGGTGTTTGGTGACGAGATCCAGGCCCGCCAAGCAGTTGCAGATCGCTATGCGGATGGGCTCGCTGCTGCTGTGGTTGTGCCGACTACCCCGGTCGGAGCTCGCTCGACTTGGGCTCAGTACACCATTCAAGTTGATGACCGGGCGGGCGTGATTGCCGCTCTTCAAGCCGATGGTGTGCCAACGGCGGTGTACTACCCGCGGCCGCTTCACCAGCAGACTGCGTATCAGGGATTCCCTATCGGCGACGGGGGAGTTGAAGTGTCGGAGACACTTGCAACTTCCGTACTCAGTCTGCCAATGCATCCCTATTTGGAACCCACCGATCAGGACCAGGTCATAGAGGCCGTTCGAAGAGCAGTTTCTCGCTGAGTTCACCAAGCCACGCTTCTTCAAGGCGCACTCCTAGGCTCACATGATGAAGATCACCTTTCTTGCTATCAACTACGCACCTTCAGTTGGCGGCGCGCAACAATTGGTGCAACGCATTGCCGAGGGTCTTGTTCAGCGCCACGGCCACCAAGTAACCGTGGTCACAACCGACGCCCTGTACGCCCCAGCAGGCAAGAATCCAGGGAAGATCCCAATTGATCGCGAAGTGATTGCAGGGGTCGAGGTGTTGCGTCTGCCAGTATCACATCGGACCCACGACTTTCTCCGAGCTCTTCGCCGTATCGGTGCGAGATTCGGTCGCCCGATTGTTCCATCGGTCACGGCCTACGGACCTTGGGGTGCAAAGCTTGCTCTGGGCGCTCGTAGGGCAGCACAGGGATCCGATGTTGTGATTGGCGTTTCAGCGCCATTTACGACGGTGCCCGCTGCCGCCAAGTTCACTCCCCGCAAACGAGCGGCATTTGTTGCGCTTCCCATTTTGCACCTAGGGGAATGGGTGCCGAAAGGCTCACTGTTGAAAGCGCTTCGGCGAGCCGACCTATGCGTTGCCCTGACTACGGCGGAGCAAGCTTGGCTGGTTGATCATGGGGTGGAGTCTTCAAGAAGCGCAGTGATACCGCCCGGCTGTTCGAGTGCTGAGTCGCTCATTGATCCACCGACTGCACGAGCACAGCTTGGTCTCGTTGAAGGACCCACTGTTCTCTTTATTGGACGTCTGGCAGCACACAAGGGGATCGACACCCTCCTCGCAGCCTGTCCGCAGTTGCTCGCCGCCCATCCGGACTTGAGGGTCGTACTTGCCGGAAGTCGTACTGGGTGGTCGGGGTTAGAAGCAGCGCTTGCTTCGCTGCCCGAGGAGGCAGCCGAACGAATCCAGGTACTCGAGGACTTCGCCGAGGCCGATCGCGATGTCATTCTTGCCGCGGCAGAAATTGTCGTGGTGCCATCTCGCGAAGAGGCGTTCGGCCTAGTAATCCTAGAAGCCTGGGCGGCAAAGCGGCCCGTTGTTGCATCCGATATAGCTGCAATAGCTTCGGTAATTTCTGATGGGGTCGATGGGCTACTCGTGCCGGTGGGTGAGCCCGCAGCGCTCGGCGCAGCTGTGAGTTCACTGCTCGAGAACCCAGCTACTGCGCAGCGGCTCGGCTTAGCAGGACACGAGCGCATTCCCACTGAGTTCTCTTGGGAGGCTGTTGTAGACCGTTGGAACGAAGAACTTGTGGCGGTGGCCCCGACAGAGGGCCGCTCAGAACGTTCGCTGAAGGGCGTGACCTGACATGTGCGGAATCGTGGGAATGTTGCTCAGGGATGCGCTGAGCCCCGAAGACATAGCTGAAGTTGCTGCGCTCAGCGAACTTATGCAGCGGCGAGGGCCAGATGATTCTGGAGCTTGGGATGACGGAGAATCTTGCGCTCTCGGCTTTCGCAGACTGTCAATCATCGACCTCTCCCAACGCGGGCATCAGCCGATGGTTACCGAGGATGGCCAAGATGTCTTGGTGTTCAACGGCGAGGTCTACAACTTCCGTGAGCTTCGAACCGAACTCATCTCCCTTGGACGTACCTTTCGCTCTGATTCTGATACCGAGGTTGTGCTGCAATCACTCGCCGAGTGGGGCACAGATGCGCTCCCACGTTTCAATGGCATGTTCGCACTTGCTTGGTATCGGCCTGCGATCAAGACGCTGGTGCTAGCTAGGGACCCCGTTGGCATCAAGCCTCTCTACTGGTGGCGTTCAGCCGAAGCATTCGTATTCGGGTCACAGTACGACCAAGTCATTCGCCATTCTCGATGCGACCGAACTCGAGTTGATCCCGGGGCATTGAACATGTACCTGCGGCTGGGGTACCTGCCAGGTCGATACGCACTTCTGAGCGATACTGGCCAAGTCGCACCCGGACATCTTCTGGAGATTCGGCCGGGTGCTGAACCCTCGGTCCGCAGATTCCGGCCAGCGTTCACACCTGTCGCAGGAGCGGATCGCCTCAGCGGTCAGGCTGCGCTTGATGCAGTGGCAGACGGGGTAGCCAACGCCGTACAACGACAACGCGTGAGTGACGTTGAAGTCGGGGCATTCTTGTCGGGCGGAGTTGATTCACCGCTCGTCACCTCTCACCTTCAAGCGGCAGCGGACCACCCCGTCCCCGCCTTCACTATTGGTACTGATGACCCAAGTAGCGATGAGTCCGAAGCTGCCCGTGTCTATGCAGAGATTCTCGGGGTTGACTTCAACCTCCGCCGAATAGATGGCGCAACCGCTGTGGCATTAGTGGATGATGTGGCTGCAGCGAACACAGAGCCATTTGGCGATTACTCCTCGTTCCCCACACTGTTGGTCTCGGCGCTTGCGGCTGAATCGGTCAAGACCGTGCAGTCAGGTGACGGTGGCGACGAACTGTTTTGGGGATATCCAAGATTCACCAAGGTTGCCGAGGCCGCAAAATGGTTTGGCCTGCCGAAGTCGCTGCGGGTTGCTGCCTATGGCGCAACAAAGGCGCTGCCGAACCCAAAGCGACCACCGCGCGGGGTGATGTTCCCAACACTGGGGGACTGGTACCTAGATGCGCACTCTGGGCTACGGGATGCTGACTTTGAACGCATCGCCCCCGACCTTGGCGACCTGCCTGCAGACTTCGACCTGTTCAGCTTGTCTGAAAAGCCGAGCAGAGACGAGTTGTTTCAATGGATGAGGTCAAACGAACTTGCCTGCCATCTGCCGATGGTGCTGCAGAAGGTGGATCGGGCAGCCATGTTTCATTCTCTAGAGGTTCGGGTGCCACTGCTTGATCTCGAACTGCTTGACCTAGCGCAGCGGATCGATCCCACTGACTGCATGCGCAGCGGCATCGGAAAGCTTCCCTTGCGAAACGCACTCGGCCAACAGGTGCCGCCGGAGAGTATCCCGATTCCTAAAAAGGGATTTACGGTGCCCATGGCACAGTGGTTGAGAACCGACCTTCGTGGCCACGTTGAGGAACTCCTGCTTGAGCGTGACCCCTTTCCAAACGGCTTTTTTGACCGAGAGCAACTGAAGCTGTGGTGCGAGGATCATTTCTCCGGTCGCCTTGACAGACACCGCGGCCTCTGGAACCTGCTTGCCCTGCAACTCTGGGCAGACCGCCACGCCAAGCCGCTTCCGTCTTCGCAGTCAGTGCTCTGACACATGGCCCGAATCACGCTTGTCGTCAACGAATTCGACACTGGATCAGAAACCTTTCTGCATGCGCTAGCAAGAATTCTGGATGATGACGGCCACGAGGTAACCGAGTATTCACTACTCGACAGCAGAACGCGTCAACATGCACAGCCCGGGCGCGCCATGGCCTTGCCTGCAGCCAACTCCGCAAGGTT
>CAFBPW010000038.1_pt1 | contig 10341 bp, 11 predicted proteins | sample 7269811 | NCBI WGS metagenome assembly CAFBPW01 (sample SAMEA6814157, study PRJEB35770) | uncultured Actinomycetes bacterium | biome: Freshwater; feature: Freshwater reservoir; material: water | place: Czech Republic | collected 2017-06-27 | depth 30m m | reverse complement strand
GGTGGTTGGGACTGGTGCGGGGACACACGCAGCGAACAACGCCACGCAAACCGCCGTCAAAGCAACTAATAGTGAACCTTGTTTTTTCATACGTTCCCGCCTTTTCTCTGGCCGCCGAACTGCGACTAAATCACGGTAACAGAATAAAAGTGGATAAATTATCCAACTTTTTTCAATCACGAAATCGGCAAGGTCTCAGCTGTCAGATAACGGAGCCCACGTATTGCTCCGCACGGAACTAGCTTGCAGCTATGGCCGCGTTTCCACCTGCACAGATGATCAAACTCTCGGGTCAGCTGCAGCCCCCGGGAACTGCGCCTGCTGAGGTATCTCTCTCAGTGCACCAACTCCCCGCCGCAGCGCAGGACCAAGCGACCCGTAGAGCAGCCACAGACTCTCCACCTCCGGCGGTTGTGTTCTGCCATGGGTTTCCCGACCTTGGTTACTCCTGGCGTCACCAACTCGCCCCCATTTCCCAAGCGGGTTTCCGTGTTATTGCCCCGGATCAGAGAGGCTACGGGGGCTCCTCTGCCCCCGAACAGATCGAGGCTTACGGGTTGGGTCAACTCTGCGGAGATCTGGCCGAACTCCTAGACGCACTCGAGATAGAGCGGGCCGTTTTTGTGGGTCACGATTGGGGTGGGTTTGTGGCCTGGGGCATGCCAGTGCTGTTCCCCGAACGGTGCGCCGGAGTCATCGGGGTCTGTACTCCTTACACACCGTTCCCATCTCTTGAGTTTCTGCAGATGATGTTCGGCGAGGACCCCGAACAGATGTACATGATGTGGTTTCAAGAGCCTGGGGTTGCTGAATCCGTTCTGGACTCCCGAGCAAGATTGATGTTCGAAAAACTCTCGGTGCAAGGAATCGACCCCGCCGTCCTGGCCGAACTCGGTGTGGCTCGCGAAAGCGGGTTTAACTTCAATCCGTTCATCGACCTTGAAGGCCTGCCCACTGTTGCCCCCTCGGTGCTCACCGAGGAGGATCTTGAGTTCTACGCATCCACATTTGAACGGACTGGCTTTCGTGGACCGGTGAACTGGTATCGGAATATCGCTGCCAACGGCCTGAACTACCCAGCAGTTGGAACGCAAGCCATAGAACTCCCCACTCTGATGCTCTGCGCCGAGTGGGATCCAGCCCTGCCGCCGGAATTGGCCTCGGGCATGCCCGCCCTGTGCTCAGACCTAGAGATGCATACCATCCCCAAGGCCGGTCATTGGGTACACGAGGAGTACCCCGATCAGGTCAATAGCCTCATGACTGATTGGCTCACACGCCGATTTCTTGCCCCGTATGAATCCTGACAGCACGACCGAGGATCTTCAGCGAAGAGCCCCCGAAGCAACCGCTCGCTCCAGAAGCGCTCGCAACTCTTTAGCTCGCCCTTCCCATGTAAAATCAGCGCTCACAAACTCCGCGGCGGCTGCACCCATCTCTTCTCGAGCGGCCGTGTCGCCCAGGAGTCGGATGATCGCCTCGGAGATTTCCGAAACCTCACTCCCGTCAACCAGCAGTCCGGTCGAGTTTGCTCTCAGTGCATCCGGAACACCCCCGATATCTCCAGCTACTACGGGCACGCCAACGGCTTGGGCTTGGATAAAAACAATGCCAAATGCCTCGACCTCAAGGCCACGTTTACGTTCCCGACAGGGCATCGCAAACACGTCTCCGGCGGCGTAGTACGCAGGTAGCTCTTCCTCTGAGGCTGGCCCAGCAAACACCACGTACTGCTCAACTCCGCGCTCCACTGCGAGAGTGCGGAGCGCTTCCTCATAGGGACCGCCACCGACGATTAACAAACGTGCCTCTGGAACCTGTTGCCGCACGGAACTCAGGGCCGCTATAAGGCGATCCTGCCCCTTGCGTTCCACAAGGCGAGAGATGCAGACCACTACTGGAGCATCAGCTAACCCATGTCGCATGCGAATTGCAGTTGCGTCCACTCCCGGATGGAACACACTGGGATCTACCGCCGGTGACAGCACGGCAAACTCTGGGCCCGACCCAAAAGCCGCCCGCAGAGAGTCATCACACCAATGAGAAACAAAGGTGATAGCCGCTGCAGAGCGACCGATTTTGCGGAGCAGATGCGCTCCACCGGGGGCCCGAACTGCAGACACCTCAAGTCCGTGCGTAAACGCAACGTAGGGCCGCCCCGTTTTTTTGCGGATCCGTGGCCCCATCAATCCAAGTGGAAAAGCAGCACCAAAGATCACGACCTCGGCCCGGGAGTGCTCAATCAACCTCAGGGTATGGCGAAGCACCCGAGGAGTCGGCAGCAGCACTGAAGAGCGATCCCGTATGACTTGGAACGGCGCAGCCTCATCCCAGAGTGCATCTCCTTGAAATGCTGAGGCATAGACCGTGACCTCATCTCCGGCGGCAACCATGCCGCGGCACAGCTGATCTACATAGTTTTGAATCCCACCAAGTCGCGGCGGAAGGTCATTCGTGACAACAAGAACTCGCATTTAGGTTTCCGTGGACTCAATGCGGGCCGAGCCAATCTCGGGGTCGCCCACTAGGCACAGACCCGCAAACTGCAAGAGATGCGGTGTGAATTCCTGCATCAGGTCGGGACATATTGGTGCAGGCCCAGACTGCGAGGCCTGGTCGCTTCGCCGGCCGAGCTCAATGACTTCGCTCAACAACGATCGAGACTCATCGTTCAGCAACGACAGGTCATCAGAGACCAGAACCATTCCCCCGCTCGCACCGACCGCTAGCGCCCAAGCTCGCACTTGTTCGGGAGTGAGTTCGGTATCCGAGGTTCGAAGCATCACGCAATCTGGGTCATTCAGCCAGAGGCGACGATGCTGATGAGAGCGGGTAAGCGTGTTCCGCCAAGCGTTCTTGGTAGATGGGATGGTCTGCTCATAGCCCCGGTAGGGCCAGAGTTCAGGCTTCGGCGCCCAGAACGGCGCCACGTCAGAGCCGATCCGCATTCCATCAACTACGCCGATACATGCGCCGAGTGGAGCACCACAGCCGAGGATGAACGTGTCATCACCAGCGCCACGGCGAATTGCATCAAAGCCTGCGCGAATTCGCTGTGCAGGCGTCATGCTGCGGTCTGCCCAGACGCCATCAAAACCCGGGGAGTACGTGAAGTCCAACTTCAGGTAGGTAAAGCCCAAGCGAACGAGTTCGCGGGCTAGCGACTCTAAGTGTTCGAGTACCTCTGGATTGGTCACATCAAGCGTGTGCACAAATCCACCCCAATGCGGACCGAACATACCAATCAGAGGTTCACCCTCTGCGTCCTTTGCAATCCAGTCCGGGTGTTCCTGCGCCAGCGCCGAATTGAGCGAGACGCCAAAGGGGGCGATCCACAGTCCTGGCCGAAATCCTGCAGCTGAAATGGAGTCGGCAACCCCAGCTAACCCCGAGGGAAACTTCTCATTCGTGACAAGCCAATCCCCCACTTCGGATTGAAAGCCGTCGTCGAGTTGCACCACATCAAAGGGCCAGTCAGCACACAGCGCCAGGTTCTTGTGCAGGTCTGACTCGGTGACCTGATCGAAATAGTGATACCAGGAGCACCAGCCCACCTGAAACTCGCCTTGGATGCGGGCGTGTGAGTGCTCGCCGGCTTCCGTTGCCCAAGCGTCGAGACCTGCAGCGGGGTCGGTCACATGCCGGATCACCACATCGTGGAGGAGTCTGGTCTCTTGCGGAGCAAGTTCCGCTGAGCCCAAAAACGCCTCGATCGCTACTTCGAAGCTGGCGCCAAGCTGATTCAGTCGGATAGTCCCATCGTGAAGATGCCCACCTAAGAATCCGATCAAAACTGCGTCCTGTGCGTCACTGAGCACCGTGACCATCTCAGAGCGGAGTTGCTCAGGAAGTGTGCGCCGCTGATCAGCATGCTGGGTCATGGTGACCATCTCGACATTGCTGATAGTGGATGGGTCAACGTCTACTCCAGGCCGAGCCAAATTGCTCTGACTCCAGGACTGATACCCCTGCCGAAACATGGCTAGCTCGCCGGCGATCTGCGTCAGTGAATAAACAGCCGAGACTGATCGAACCTCTACAGCCCAGTCGCTTCGATTGGTGATCGACCAAGTAAACCCTTCAGGGGTGTGCTCCATCGAAACCTCGAGTCGAGCGCCCTCAGCGGCTGAGATCACCTGATGATGCTGGGTCACATGCATCCATTGACGTTAGCCCTCAGCAGGCGGTCCAGTCTGCGCTACCGGTGAAGCCTTGATCAGCCCACAAGTCGAAAGAGTTCGGGTGCAACAGGACAATCAGTAGCGATCAGACTGTCGGACACCGTGCCCACTCCAGCCACCCCAGCACAATGTGTGACGAGTCTATGGGGCACGACCTCTGCGGTGGCGCTCAGTGGTTCCACCGAACCAGACCAGCGAGTCAGCAGCGCATCAAACATGCTCGCCGGCATCAGCCTTCCTACACCTGCCAGAGCCCAAACCTCAACGCCGAGCTGCTGCGCAACTGCAGCCGCTGCGAGGGAACCAGCAGGGGCAAGCAGTGAATCGGGACCAAGTCCGAAACAGTCGAGAAGAACTAAGTCCGCCAAAGCCACCGCAGTGGCGGCATTGCGTGCGGACACAGCTGTTGCGAACACGTCCATCCGTTGCAGTTGGCGCACAGCCTCATCGGCCTCGCCATCAACATCAACTATCAGCACCTCTAGATCACCCCGGCGCCGCAGGGCGCCAACTGCTTGCTCGGGCCACCCAACGATGACCACAGACGCATCAGCCGGGAGCGCCTCAGCGAGCAACTTCGCAGTCGGATCAGACTCAATTTCGGCCACAGCGGCGCGAGCCTCACGCATTGGGTCGGGTGCGCAAAGCATCCGAGCACACAGCCACCACAGCGGTGTGCAAGTCAGGTGTCGGTCAATGATTCGTCTGCAAGCAGCCACCATGCCCGCGGGATCATCTCGAAAGGCCGAGAGCGCAAGCGCCGACTCTTGTACCAGAACATCAGGTGGGGCGCCCTGAGAGCGGGCAACAAAGCGGAGGCGCTCAATAGGGTGCACGAACCGCAGTGTAGATCCGGATCCACCTTGCAGGGCATGCAGGAACAGGCGGATTCGCAGATCGCAGGTCATGGCCCAGGCCGCTTTTTCCTGTGCAGTGACTTCAAATCTCGTAACTGAGGCTCACCCGCGCTACCTTTCAGGATCGTGACCACGGTGCCCCCAGACCTAACCCTTCATCCACATGGCGGCGAGCCGCTCAGCATGGCCGATCAGGTGACCATGTTTCATCTGGTGCTCGTGGTGCTCGACCCCTACACGATCGAGAGCTCAGTGCTGCTGAAGACCGCCGGGCGTATCCTTGAAGAGTTCGCCGGAGCAGACTGCCGTGCCGGTTGGCTGATCACTGCTGACGAAGCCGATACCTCGGCATTTCTTGGTCCTTGGGAAAAGAAGTTCCTGACCTTCTGTGACCCAGAGCGCAAAGCTGTTCAAGCACTTGGCATAGAGGGACTTCCAGCACTCATACACATTGGCGGTGACCTGACCATCATCGGCAAAGCCGAGGGCTGGGAACCGAACGATTGGCGTGTCATCACGAACAATCTTGCCAAGATGATGTCTTGGAGTAAGCCTGCGTTTCCAAGGTCAGGTGACCCAGCGCCCTTTGACGGCTCCCCTGCAGCGGGACGAGACCCAGAGCCAGTTGCCCCTCAGGCTTAGACCACCTGTGCTGCTGCAGTGGCCTGCTGCTCCTGTGCTTCTTAGCTAGCGGCTTGCATAGCTACCGGCTTGCATAGCTACCGGCTTGCATAGCTACCGGCTTGCAGAGCTACCGGCTTGCAGAGCTACCGGGCCGTCCAACCGCCGTCAACAGCCAAGATCTGACCAGTCACGTAGCTGGATGCTGCGCTGGCTAGAAACAGCAGTGCCCCATCTAGTTCCTCTGGTCTTCCTGCGCGACCCATTGGTGTCGTGCGTTCAACAAATTGCGCCCCGTTGGGATCATCAAACATCTCTGCTTGGGTCATCTCTGATGGAAACCACCCAGGGGCGATCGCGTTTACTCGCACACCTTTACGACCCCACTCGCAGCCAAGCTGACGGGTCATGTTGACTAACGCGCCCTTGGAGGAGCAATAGCTCACGTCCTTCATTGGTGTGGCAGCAACTAGGCCCAAGATTGAGGCCATGTTGATGATGCTGCCAGTTCCGGCCTGCAACATGTGCGCACCTGCAAGTTGGCTTAAGTGGAAGGGGGCAACCAGATTGATTTCCAGCGAACGCCCGAACTGTTCCAGCGATTCATCCTGAGCAGCTACAGGCTGGCTCATGCCGGCATTGTTCACTAACACTCCAATGCTTCCCGAGACCTCTGCGGCAGTCTGAATGAGGCGTTCACGGTCTACTGCCAGGGACAGATCGCCCGGACAAGCCAAGGCGCGCTCTCCGAGTTCTTGTTTGAGCTGATCAAGTCGATCAGCCCGGCGAGCACTGATGACCACTGTCGCTCCCGCAGCATGGAGCACCTGTGCCGACCTCCGGCCAAGGCCAGAAGATGCCCCAGTAACAACAGCAGTGACGCCATCAAGTCGAAACATCTCGGCAAGTTCTCTTGCAGTTTCTGCGGGGGACATGTCAGGAACCGTAATCAGTTCTTGACTACTTGACTACCACTACTTGACCACCACAACCTGAGTGCCAATTTGAGCCCACTCGTAGAGCAGTGACGCATTCCAGTTGGACTGCCGCACACAACCGTGTGAGCGGTAGCTTCCCAACTCCTCCTCGCTTTGTAGGGGTTGCCCCCTGCGGTTGACGGGGATTGAATGAAACCCAATCGCAGCGTCGCTGCCGTGGGCAAAGCGAACCATCCACTGCATGCTTGCCCCGCCGCCTACAGATGTGGTGTAGCGACTCTTTGAAAACACGTGATACGTGCCTTCACCGGGGGTCTTGTACCTGCCAGAGACAAGGTAGGTATGGGGCACTGTCCCATCTTCTTCGACCCACCACACCCGCTGCTGTTCCATGGAGTAGACAACGCGTCTGCCCGACCCGGAGTTAAACGGCAGGCCTCGCAAGTCTGGCGCTGGCGGAGCGGGAGGCGGAACCTCAACCACGGGCACCGTTGGCACCGGCGGAACTTCTTGCGCACCAATAGCGGTGGCGCTGAACAGCGACAGCGCAATGGCAATCGCACACAAGGCAACGGCTCGGATAGCGAGTTTCATCTGAGTCATAGAGACCCCTTTCTGTTTCGGAGTGTAGAACCCTTGTGAGTGCCGTGCCCCTTTGTTCAGGACCCAACGAGCGGAGTTAGGACTTCACGAGTCGTTTGATTGCCTCGGTAGCCTCTTGCAACTTCTCCTCCGCATCGGCACCGCGATGGCTAATCGCATCGGCTACGCAGTGGCGAAGATGGTCCTCGAGCAATGCCAGAGCAACCCCCTGCAGTGCGCGAGTGGCTGCGGAAATCTGGGTCAGGACATCAATGCAGTAGGAGTCATCTTCGACCATCCGCTCAATTCCACGAACTTGGCCCTCCACTCTGCGAAGGCGTTTTAGATAGGCGTCTTTATTCTCGTCGTAGCCGTGCATCAGAACATGTTAACAAAGTTCCAAATATACCCTGATGGGGTATGTATGCACGGGCAAGGTCAGAGCTCTGGAAGTTCCTCTAGGGGGAATCCATCTGCTTGCAAAGCGTGGGTTCGAACCCAAGTATGCAGCGCAATCCCAGAGGCTACGCCGGCGTTGATGGAGCGGGTCGAGCCGAACATCCTGATCGAGCAGACCTGAGTACAAGCAGCCTTTGCGGCCTCGGATAAGCCCGGCCCTTCTTGGCCAAAGATCAACACGCAAGAACGCGGCAGTTCAACCGTCTCTAGCGGTACGGACCCGTCAAGATTGTCGATCCCAATCACACTCAACTGCTCTTGTTCCGCCCACTCAAGTAGGTCCTCAATGCTCGGGTGGTAATACACATGCTGATAGCGATCCGTCATCATGGCGCCACGTCGGTTCCATCTTCGTCGCCCAACGATATGAACCGCCGCTGCCCCAAATGCGTTGGCATTGCGCACCACGGTGCCAATGTTGAAGTCGTGTTCCCAGTTCTCTACAGCTAAGTGAACAGTAAATCGTCGGCCATCAAGATCATCTCGAATGGCTTGCATTTTCCAGTACCGATAGCGGTCGATCACATTTCGACGATCGCCCTCGGCCAACAATTCCGGGTCAAAGTGCTCGCCGATCGGCCATGGCAGATCATGTGGACCAACACCCACAGGATTGGGGTGAGCATCCTCATTCACGGACTCGTTGAGTTCCCTTTGGCCGGGGTCTTGCTGCCCCGCGTTGTCTGTCACTCCCCGGCACCGTACCGTCATGAGATGACTAGCGCTGATTCCGAACCGTCATTCCCTCTTGAGCCTGCCCCCAAGATTGTGCTTCTCGTAGCCCATGGCAGCCGCAATCCGCTCGCTGCCGTTGAGCATGCGCAGCTGTGCGAGAAGGTCCAAGCGCAATCAAATGCGGCTCAGCCACAACCAAGCGCTGGGCTAGAGCCACAGCTCATTCAAGTTCGACCTGCCTACTTAGAACTTGCCGAACCATCGATTGAGGATGCAATCGCCACCGCGGTGTCCCAGGGGGCTTTGCGCATCAGGTTGCTCCCACACTTCTTGAACTCAGGAAATCACGTGACGCGAGACCTACCAGAGGCAGTAGCTGAAGCCGAACTAAAACACCCGGGGGTGAGCATCGAACTTGTCGAGCATCTAGGTGCAGATGCCGGACTCGTAGCGTTACTCACCACCCGGGTGCTAGCCGACTAGTTCTGAATTACCAGCGCTTGTTAGATAGCAGCGCTTGCTAGATACCGATGCGTTGGGCAAGCAGTTCGCGATGGTACGTGGGGTCACCGAACAGCAACTCTGAGCTCTTTGCACGCTTGAAGTACAAGTGCGCTGGGTGTTCCCAGGTGAATCCGATACCACCATGGATCTGAATGTTCTCTGCCGCAGCGTGGAAGTAAGCCTCTGAGCAGTAGGCCTTCGCTAGCGAGGCAACAGAGGGCAGTTCCTCGTTGAGTTCAGATGCACACCATCCGGCGTAATACGCCGCCGACTTGGCGGACTCAACCTCGAGCAACATGTCGGCACACTTGTGCTTGATAGCCTGGAAAGAGCCAATTGGCCGGCCAAACTGCACGCGATCCTTTGCGTACTGCACGGCCATTTCAAGCACCTCTTGACCACCGCCGACCTGCTCGGCGGCAAGCGCCACCACAGCCAAGTCCAACACCGTAGAGATCGTGTCCCATCCGGTTCCGTCGGTTCCGATCAAGGTTGCGGGCACTCCTGCGTACTCCAAACGAGCCTGCTTGCGAGTCTGGTCCATGGTGGACAGCGCCGTGCGGGTAAGCCCGGCGGCCTCGCCGTCTACAGCAAACAGGCTGACGCCGGCTTCGGTCCGGGCTGCAGTAATGATCAGGTTGGCGATGTGGCCATCAAGGACATACAACTTGGTGCCATCAATGGTCCAGGAGTCTCCTGATTTGGTTGCCGTTGCGGTAATTGCAGATTCATCCCAGCGTCCGTTGGGCTCGGTGTAAGCCAAGGTTGCGATGGTTTCACCGGAGGCAATACCGGGAAGGTAGGCGGCCTTGGCTGCCTCGTCACCTGAGTGCAACAGCGTCTGACTGCCGAGTACCACTGTCGAGAAGTACGGGGCGCAAATCAGTCGACGTCCCATCTCTTCAAGGACCACGATCAATTCAACGAAGCTGTACCCGGAGCCACCGAACTCTTCGGGAATCACCAATCCCTGAAGGCCCATTTGCTCTGCCATCTGGGTCCAAACAGCGGCGTCGTAGCCGGATTCAGTGTCCATAAGTTCGCGAACAGTTGCCTCGTCCGACTTAGCATTGAGGAAGTCTTTGACCACCTTACGTAGTGCTTCTTGGTCCTCGCTGAAAGCGAAATTCACGTTGATCTCCTGGAAGTAGACAGTTTGTACTTTGAACGTTTTACACGCATCCGAACCTAGGTACACATTCATGTGTGTACACAGTTGTACACACATTTGTCCTAGGGTTTCCGTGTGGAACACATTGGAGTACGAGAACTGCGACGTGAAGTTTCTGCAGCAATCCGGCGCGCTGGAGCAGGCGAGCGAATTGTCATCACCGTTGATGGCAGTCCAGTCGCACAACTTGGTCCGCTCGAGCCAACAGACGCACAGCTCACCCTCGAAGACCTCGCCGCTCGCGGGCAGGTGGTGCTCGCAAGAAGGTCTGATCGCCCCGCTCCGGAATTCTCAATGCCGCTATGGGCTGGCACGCGTATCGATCAACTCGTTCGTGAGGTGCGAGGAAGGTG
>CAFBPW010000037.1_pt1 | contig 10354 bp, 8 predicted proteins | sample 7269811 | NCBI WGS metagenome assembly CAFBPW01 (sample SAMEA6814157, study PRJEB35770) | uncultured Actinomycetes bacterium | biome: Freshwater; feature: Freshwater reservoir; material: water | place: Czech Republic | collected 2017-06-27 | depth 30m m | reverse complement strand
TCTTCGACAATCTCGGCCAACCCAGGTTCGCTGATAGGAATCCGACCCTGCGAAAGCAGTTCGACCTTGTCCGGGTTGGATTCGATACAGGTCACGTCGTGGCCAAGGTGGGACAGGCAGGCACCCGTGGTGAGTCCCACATACCCCGCACCAACAACTGCAATCTTTCGCCCCATGTCGTGAACCCCTTCATAAAACTTGAACTTGCAGTTTAGGTTACGGCCTCAAGTCAGATTTTGGTCACTCTTCCAAGATCTCGCAACGGGAGCTCCCAGGCGCACAAACCCAGCAGGGCTACCTACATAGGGCTGCTGCTGCTGGGTCCGTGGGCACCACGCCAGGTACGTCGGCCTCATCTGGTGCCGGTGCACCAACTGGCTCACCGTCTAGCGGAGGTGCAGTCGAAGAAGTCTCAGGAGTCGTGGTTGCTGACGGTTCAGGTGCGTCTGTAGGTGGCAACTGATCGGCTGGGAGCGAGTCGACCGGAACCGCAGTGTCGGACACACCGGTGAAATCTGTTCCAACGGTCAGGATCACGCGGTAACCCTGGATCTGATCGTTGCGTTCAAACTGCGGGATGGTTTTGAGCTGAGCCGCCAGCAGTACCGCTGCGTCCCTGCCAAGTGGGCCGTACTGAATTTTGGTAACGGGGCCAGCAGTGCGATCTTCCAGTACCTCGGCATCAAATCCTGCGGTATCAAGTTGCGCCGCAGCTCCAGTGGCTATGTCCATCTGCGCTGGGCGCGCAGCCACATCAACCATGACTTGTTGCTTCGTCGGCACGGCACCTGCTGCCACACCTCTGAATGGCACGAGCAGTGGCTCGGCAGCAGCCCAGTCAATTTCTTGATACGCAATGCCACCACGGGGCGCCGCAAAGGTCGGAATCTGCACGGACTGCAGAGAATCTGGGTTGAAACTCTGAAACTGCGTAGCAAGTGAAAGCAGTGTTCCCACATCGAGAGTGGAGTCCATCTTGACCGAGCTCGCCGCAGCATTGATCACTCCCAGCGCAGTGTTTGGATTACGCATGCCCTTGTCTGCAGCACGGCGCAGAGCCCGCTTAATAAAGTCCTGCTGCCTACTAATTCGCCCAAGATCGCCGGTGCCATCGGGACGCCACTTGCCATCTTTATAGAAATAAAAGTGCCGAGCCCTTGCATAGGACAGGGCTTGTACTGGGTCGAGCAGTTTGCAGCCGGGCACATCGATGGCAAGGCCAGAATTCTCATCTCGAACGGGAGTTGTGAAGTACACCGGCACTCCACCGAGAACCTCGACAAGATCCCTGAACGACAAGAAGTCAACCTGCACGTAATTGTCGATCTGAATCCCAAAATTTCGTTTGATGGTTTGAACCAGGTTGGCTTCACCACCGACTCCGCCCATGGCGGCATTAATACGCTCCATCTTTCCGCTCGGGGAAACCGCCACACGACTGTCACGAGGAATCGACAGCAATCGAACTGACTTATCTCGAGGGTCCACCCGAAGGATCATGATCACGTCTGCGAGTTGGCCACCAGTAGAGCGCTTGTTCAACACGGGGTCATCATCAGCCAGACCTGCGGCCGAATCGGTACCGATAATCAAGAAGTTGCGCGGCTCGGTGACTTCTGCGGAGGGAGCTAGAGCAGACCCGATGTCTACTACCGGCACGTTCTCAATGGTTGACCGCAATCGTGTCAATGCAAGGGCGCTCATGAGACAGGCAAAAATCACCAACACATTCATGGCGAGCAGGGCCCGTTGGGTCCAACTCCGATGCGACTTGGGAGATCTCACTCGGGGCACTGAAGGCAAGGTATCAGCCCACAAGTACCGGCTTGGGCTCGAACCCTGCAGGTTCTGTGGCAATTCTGCGCAATCTTTCAGGTGGCTCGTTGATGACACTGCAGTTCGTTAGCCAAATTCCAAGTTCTAGGATGATTAGATCGTGACTTCGAAACCCACCTTTCGCCGGCAGGGCCATGCCGAGCCGCTAGCTGTGCTGGGTGGGCGCCTCTGCACCGACCTAATGGACGTCACCTCTGACCTTTCGGCCCTTGACTCACAGGGATTTTGGGCCGTGATCCTGCCCTTTGAGGGATCGCCAACTTGCGCCCGATTTGGGTCAGTCCGCGAAGCACGCCCTTGGCCAGGATTGCCGTGGAGCGGCCCGGACCCACGCTCATGGACCAGCAGTCTGAGCCAAACTGGCTTTGTAGCGGGCGTGGAAACTATTCGCCAAGAGATCGCAAACGGCGACGTCTACCAAGTCAACCTGACACGACACCTGCGAGCAGAAATGCCAGCACCTGACCAGCAGCCACAGGACTCGTCACAGGACATTGCAGCTTTAGGTGCTGCGCTCGCACTGGGAAACCCCGCACCGTTCTCGGCTGTAGTGCGTCTGCCTGCTCACGGGGTGCAAGTGGCGAGCGCCTCACCCGAGCGTTTCCTGTCTCGCGACGGCCGAAGAGTCTGGTCATCTCCCATCAAAGGCACAGCCGCTACGGCAGATGGCTTTCTAGCCAAAGACCGTGCCGAAAACATCATGATTGTTGACCTTGTCCGCAATGACCTTGGTCGAGTCTGCGAGTGGGGGTCAGTCACTGTCCCCAGCCTGCTCAACGTGGAACAACACCCGGGGTTGTTTCATCTGGTCAGCACCGTTGAGGGAACCCTGCGCGAGGGCCTCGGATGGTCAGAGGCAATTGAAGCCACCTTTCCTCCGGGTTCGGTTACGGGAGCACCAAAGTTGGCTGCGCTCGAGTCCATTGCTCGACTTGAGCCAGGCAGCCGAGGGATTTACTGCGGGGCAGTTGGATGGGTCGATGCGGACCGAACGATTGGCGATCTCAACGTCGCAATTCGAACGTTTTGGATCGAGGACGGTTCCCTACACTTCGGGACAGGTGGAGCCATCACATATGACTCAGACCCGATCGGAGAGTGGCAAGAAACCGAACTCAAAGCGCGTCACCTGCTTCAGGTAGCTGCAGGCACAATGCTGCGATGAGCGGTGACATCGCTGTTTTCGAGACGCTTGAACTCCGAAACGGCCAACCCTTTGCCCTCACTCGGCACCTGCAGCGACTCCGCAGGGCAGCAGATCTGCTTGGGCTAGAAACGATTGCTGACCAGGGACTGCTGCTCGGAATAGAAGAAACCTGCAAGGCCTGGGGCATAACCCCGGGACGCTTGCGAATCACCTACTCAAAGAGCCTCACCGTTGCAGCTTCCGCAATGACGGTTCAGCGATCACCAATCGCAGTTAGCAGCAGTGCGCACCGACTCGATCCAGCATCTCTCACAGCAGGGCTCAAAACCTCGTGGTATTCAACAAACTCAGCGCTGCTTGCGGCACACCCAGAAACTGCCGAAGTGCTCTTCGCGAATCTTCAGGGGCAACTCTGCAGCGGCGCAACGAGCAATGTCTTTGTGGTTCTTGATGGGACCCTTCACACCCCTCCCCTCGATTCGGGGTGCCGTTCGGGCGTGACGCGTGAGCTTCTCCTCGAGGCTCTCGCAGATGCTGGACAGCCAGCGAAGCAAACACCGATTGCGTTCTCCGAACTTCAGCGTGCAGAAGAACTATTCGTTGTCTCTACTGCCAGGCAGATCCAACCTGCTCACCGACTGGACCAGCGAGAGCTGCCTACTCACAGACCGATCACCGAGTTTGCTCAGGCCTGCTTCGACAATAAGTACCGCTTACTGATCGACCCCTGATTGCGAAGGATCTTCCGCCTTCAGTGATCCGGCCGTAGGTGCACCACATCGCCCACGGTCACCACGTGTTCGTGACCGGAGTCATCGCAGAGCAGGAGCGCACCGTCTGCTGCAATATCAGTTGCCATTCCGACTAGTTCACCCTGGGGAAGTTCAACTCGCACGCGAGTGCCAATGGTGGCTGAACGAGTTCGATAAGCCTGAAAGATGACTGACAGGTCGTCTGTGGGATTTTGAAGCTCTGGCAACCACTTGGCGTCTAGCGAGGTCAACAGCTCGATCAGCAGTTGCTCACGGTCAATCTCATGACCAAGAATTTTGTTGAGCGACGAGGCAATCCCAACAAGTTCCGTTGGCAGTTCAGGCCAATTCACATTCAGGCCGAGGCCCAGCAAAGCGCAGTCCCCCACCCCGGGGATCTGATGCAACTCGGCGAGAATTCCGCCGAGCTTGAAGTAGCTCGGAGCCCGCTCAGCTCCAATAGCGCTGGCCTCGCTCGCTGTCTCACTCACTGGCTCGCTCACTGCCGCAGAATCACACACCAAGTCATTGGGCCACTTGATGCTCACCTGCTCAATACCAAGTCTCTGGGTTGCATCAGTGACGGCTAGCGCCAAACACGTGGTGAGCAGCGTCAGATGTTCTGGGGCGAACTGAGCTAGCGGCAGACCAATCGTCATCAGCAGTGAAGACCCCGCTGGCGCCTGCCATTGACGACTCAGCCTTCCTCTGCCGGCAGTTTGATGATCTGCAAGCAGAACAATCGGTCTAGTTTGAAGGGGTTCCTGCATTGTCCCTGCAGCACCAGCCGAACTGAGCAACACTTTCATGTCGGCGTTCGTGGAGCCTGTTTGGGGCACCGTGCGTAGATCTGCAAATCTAGTTTTGTTGAGCGCTGATTTGGCGCGAAGGAAGCTCACAGAGGAAAGATAGAGCGTGTTTTCAAAAGTACTCATCGCAAATCGTGGAGAAATCGCAGTTCGGGTCATCCGAGCATGTCGTGAACTCGGGATCTCCACCGTGGCCGTCTACTCCGATCTCGACCGTGATGCACTCCATGTGCGCTTGGCTGACGAGGCTTATGCACTTGGGGGGCAGACTGCAGCAGAGAGTTATATCGACGCAGACAAGATCCTTGATGTAATCGCTCGTTCCGGCGCCGAAGCGGTACACCCGGGCTACGGGTTCTTCTCTGAGAACAGCGAGTTCGCAAAGCGGATCACTGATATCGGCGTGGCCTTTATTGGTCCGCCTCCTGCAGCAATCGACGTCATGGGCGACAAGATCTCGGCACGACTCGCAGCTGAAAAGGTTGGCGTACACGGAGTCCCAGGAACTACCGACATCATCACAGACCCGTCACAGGTCGAGGCCTTTGGCGCAGAGTTTGGCTACCCCATTGCCATCAAGGCCGCTTACGGTGGCGGCGGTCGAGGCATGAAGGTAGTTGCTTCAGCAGACGAGGTCGTTTCGGCACTTGAGTCTGCACAGCGTGAATCCTTGGCCTACTTCGGCCGAGACGAGTGCTACATGGAGCGCTACCTGACCGGGCCCCGCCATATTGAGGTTCAGGTCATGGCCGACACACACGGCAACGTGGTCTACCTAGGCACACGTGACTGCTCCGCGCAGCGTCGTCACCAGAAACTGATCGAAGAAGCCCCAGCCCCAGGTATTCCCGAGGCGATCATCGCCGAGATGGGCGAGGCCGCCTGTGCAGTTGCGCGGGGCTGCGATTACGTCAACGCGGGAACCGTCGAGTTCCTGTACGAGAACGAGTCCTTCTACTACCTCGAGATGAATACCCGCTTGCAGGTGGAGCACCCCGTGACAGAGTTGGTCACCGATGTCGACTTGGTCGAGTTGCAGATCCGAGTGGCCGCAGGCGAGGCACTGCCCTTCACACAAGAGCAGGTTCGCATTCACGGCCACGCAATTGAGTGCCGAATCAATGCCGAGGATGTTGCTGAAGGCAAGTTCCTTCCCTCCCCCGGACCGCTCAGCAAGCTGCGGGTTGCCTCGGGCTACGGGGTTCGCTGGGACGGCGGATACGAAGAGGGCGATGAGATTAGCCAGTACTACGACAACCTGACCGGCAAGCTCTGTGTTTGGGGACGTAACCGTGACGTGGCAATTGCCCGCATGATTCGTGCCCTTGAAGAGATGGTGGTTGAGGGCGTAGCCACGACCATTCCTGCAGATCTCGCAATTCTTCGCCACCCAGATTTCTCTGCGATTACTCACTCAACAAAGTGGGTAGAAGACACGCTCGACCTGACCGGAATCGGCGGTAAGGCCGGAGAAGCCCCCGCAGAGACTGATGGCGCCGAGCCAAAGGTCAAACGAGACGTCGATGTAGAGGTCAACGGCAAACGATTTGCTGTTTCGATGTTTGTTCCTGAATCTCAGCTGACAGCAGTTGCAAGTCCTAGCGCAGGTGGGTCAGCCAAAGCTCGCCCCAAGCGTGGTGGCGCAGGCGGCAGCGCTGGGGCAACAGCGGGCAGCGGCAAGATCGCAGTTCCCATGCAGGGAACCATCGTGAAAGTTGAAGTCGAAGTTGGCCAGACCGTGGCCAAGGGCGACACCGTTGTGGTCCTTGAGGCTATGAAGATGGAAAACAACGTCGCCTCAGACGTGGACGGAACCGTGACTGAAGTCAAAGTTGAGTCGGGTGCTTCCGTTACTGCGGGACAGGTCGTCGTGGTTATCGAGCCCACTCCCGCTAGCTAAGTAGTGCGAGCTAAGCAGTTGAGAACTCAGTCGACTACTAGGTCGAACTGCTCGCGATGCTCGGCGAGCAGGAAATAAGTGTTGAGCTCCCCTCGCCCACCCTCGATCAGGCGGCGTGGCTGCTCGAACGCGAAGGGCGCGTAACCAAGCCCGGTGAGTAGGTCTACCGTCGCAGGTTGGGGCAGCTCAACTAAAACTAATGGGCGGAACCGGCGGAGTAGCTGTGAACTACCAGCAATAACGCGATCGTCGGCACCCTCCACATCGATCTTTACCAGCTTGGGCTCGATGCTCAACTCGTCGAGGGTCATCACTCTTACTTTCACCCGCTCGACTGCTGCGCGATCTGGGCGAAACCCCATGAAGAACTCACTCGAAAGGAATGCCTCAGGTGCAACAGGTCCAAGCGCCGCACGCGTGTCGTAGACAGTATGACCGTAGCGGGGTAGGTACAGGTCAAACTCGCCAGCGGAGTCCGAAGCGGCTAGCTGATGAACCTGCACACGGGGGTCACCGTTATGCGCCTTTCGCAGGTGAGAAGCCAGGAATGGGTTGGGTTCCACACAGTGGACCCACGGGTCATGAATCACGTAGCGAAAGGAACGGAGGCTCTGCCCGCGATTCGCCCCAACGTCGAGAATGACAGGCTCGTTGACTTTCCAAAATCGGAGAGCCAAAAAGTCCGGTTCGTGTGGTACCCGCCGAATCAATGCGGGCAGATCTCGAAGCTCACGGAGCCGGATAAGACTGGGACTCGGAACGAATGACACCGCAGTCCTTAACGCTGGCTCTAGGAATGACAAGTGCACTCCTGAATTCTATCAGTGCATGGGGCAATGCCAGCCGACCGGTAGCCTGCGAAGGTGACCTCGATACCTCCAGAGCCGCCCAAGGCATCTGAACCAGTCAAACCAGAGGTCATGCTGCCAAAAGCCAGCGGGCAAATAAACAGACGCAAGCTGCTTGGACGAATCGGCTCGGTTCTGCTCATAGTCGTCGTGTTTGGATTTATCACTCTGGCTCTAGTTGGCAATTGGAACGCCGTGCGTGAGGACCTCCGGTCGATTCCCGTCACCTCGCTTCTGGCCTCGGGTGCAAGCGGCGGTGCGGCGCTTCTCTTTGCCGCTGCGGCTTGGATAATCATTCTTCGCGCAGTGGCACCTCCGGTCCCAACCCACGATTGTCTGACCATTTTCTTTGCTGGACAATTAGGCAAGTACGCGCCCGGCAGCGTTTGGCCAGCGATGATTCAAGCGCAGCTTGGGCGCAGCAACGGTGTGCCCCGAGCGAAGATGGTGACGACCTACGTAGCGGCCGTGGTCCTCTCTGTAGGCGCCGCTGGGTCGGTGGGCCTGCTGGTATTAGTCGGTGGCGTAAGCGATTCGGCTTTAGCCCTGGCACTCGGCGTCGCAGCCGGATCTTGGCTTCTCGTAGCAGTCGTGCTGCATGAGCGCGGCCTTCAGCGAGTGCTGCAACCGCTCTTCACCCGGATCGGGCGCGAGGTACCTACCGTGCAAATCCCATTCAGGCCAGCGATGCTCGCCGCTACCCTGTCAGTCCTGTCTTGGTTTGCGTTTGGCCTTCACGCTTGGTTCATCGCACAGCCGCTCGGCGCCGACTTAGGCGACCTGCTGACAGTAGTGGGTGCTTTCGCTTTGGCCTTCCTTGCAGGCATCGCGCTGCTGCCTTTACCGGCGGGAGCGGGGGTACGCGAAGCGGTCCTCATCGCACTCCTTGGCGCCTCATTGGGACGCCCGGGAGCGATCACGCTCGCTCTGGTCTCGCGCTTCGTATTGATCCTGACAGAACTGATACTAGGACTTGTGACCGGAGTGCCAAGCAGTGTTCGTCGGGCACGGCGCAGCGCTCTCGAACCTTTGTCAGCAACCCCGGTCGACTCCTGAAGAGAAAGCTGACAATTAATAGTTGAGGTTCTCTAGAGCCGCCACATAGTTAGGCCAGTCATCGACTGGTGGCTCCTCTCTGATGCGCCTACGCATCGATTCAAGGACTCCGGGCCTATACAGGTTGTCTATCGCTGAGGCGATCGCTGCAGCATCGCCCGCTGCGCATACGAGACCATCTACGCCGTGAATCACCTGCGAGGGGAGGTCACCTACGTCTGTAACGATGACTGGCACTCCACAAAGGTGACCAAGTCGCGGGTGCTGGGACCCTGTGGCTGAGCGATAGGGAACCACCAGAGCGTCAATTCCCTCAAACAACGCCGGAACTTCTTCGGAGCGCAGATAACGGTCCTCTAAGTCGACCCGGCCAACTAGACCGAGCCGTGCCACCTGATCTCCGAAAAACTCCACGGGCTGCCAGAACTCCCCCACTACCCGCAAGCTGACCTGAGTCGAGGCCTGATCGATGGCATCAATCAATAGGTCGAGTCCCTTGTAGGGACGGACAAATCCAAAGAAAAGTATCCGACGTGTTGGCTCCTCAAACGAAGCAACTGGGCAAACCTTGGCGGGTAGAAAAAACGGCAGCGCTGCAACTGAGACACTTTTTGCGCCAAGTCTTTCTGCCGCATCAGCCTCGTCACGAGAGTGAACTAGCGCTAAGGGGACCGTTGCGAACAGGCTTCGAATGAGACTGAGTTGCCAGAAGGAAGCATCGTGGGGAACGACGTTGTGGCACAACACTGCGACACGGGTGCCACCCGCACGAACTGTGCGGGCGATCACTAGGTACGCCGGTATTTGAAAGACGTTGACGAGACACAAGAGCAACAAGTCGCGATCTCGCAGGCGTCTTGCCTCGCGATACCAACTGAGAGGGCTGTACCAGGTCAGGCTCCGACGTGTCTCTGGAAACGGCACCCCCTCACCTCCGCTCACCTCGAGTTGGCCAGGGTAAAGACGACCTGGGTATTGCGCCTTCCAAGATGCCAGTTGCACCTCGTGGCCCGCTGCCCTCATGCGGAATGCCAACTCGGTCGTGTGCTGCGCGACTCCCCCCTTGTAGGGGATTGTGGGTCCAACGATGCCGAGCTTCACCTGAGTTCACGCGGACCCAGGCACGCTGTCAGCAAGTACAAATCAAAAGTCACAGGCGCAGAGAATTCGATGCATGGGCATTTCGTTTCCCTGTCCACAGATGTATGTACTCCCACATTGAGTGACTCCACTAACCGAGTATTAAATCTTTTGAGTGGTCCTGATCGGCGCAACGCTGCCTGAACGCCCGACTATAACTGCCCTGCCGCTGGCAACTGCTGACCACGAGACAGAGAGAGTCCTTTTTTGACTACCGGAGTAGAAGAACCGAGATAGTGATTTCTCTCGGCAAAAAGAAACTCTCTTCACCCGACTGGTACCGATCGGGCGCGCTGGTCAATGTGTGGCGGTACTCACGAGGGTTGCTCGTCGGAGCAGTCTGCTGAACCTGCTCACTTGAGAACTCAGCAAATAGTTCCAAATCGGCATTGTCCAATCCAACTATGGCCAGCGATGTCCCCCCAAGCTCTAGTTGATCGCGAAGTTTCCGCACATTCGTCGCTGCGAGGGCGGGGTCTGTGGTGTCGAGTCCGGCTACCGGAACTCTGCACATAGTGCGTAGCGCGAGGGGCAATGTCATCTTGGCGAGAGTACCAACCACGAGCACCGCTGCCTGATCGCCGATCATCTCGCATGACGAGTCAACCACGCCGAACATTGAGGGCTGTTCGGTAAGGAGCGCAATTGGGGACGTTGTGAGAACAGCCGGTACAAGCAGGACTACCGCAGCTATTCCGCCGACAAGACGCTGAAGTGCCGCTTGCCCCTTCAAAGCGTCCAGAACCAAGCCGACCATAACGACGGAGGCAAAGAGAAAGACCACCAGCACGACGGGTACCAGTCTTCGTGTGGCCCACAGCTGATCTGGCGTAATGCCAGGTTTGAGTAGATAGGCGATACCACCC
>CAFBPW010000036.1_pt1 | contig 10503 bp, 8 predicted proteins | sample 7269811 | NCBI WGS metagenome assembly CAFBPW01 (sample SAMEA6814157, study PRJEB35770) | uncultured Actinomycetes bacterium | biome: Freshwater; feature: Freshwater reservoir; material: water | place: Czech Republic | collected 2017-06-27 | depth 30m m | reverse complement strand
GTTCCAAGTCGGCAAATGTGTTCACTGCCGATAGCACCCGCTTCCACCCCTCAGTTGTTGACCCCCAACCCAATCGCTTGCAGATCCCCGCTTTGAACTCTTCTCCCTTTGGGACCTCTGGCCAAGAGTCGATTCCTAGGGAGCGAGGGCGCACACACTGCCAGATGTCCACATAGGGGTGACCCAGAATCAACACGTTGGGGTCACGAATCTGTTGAGTAATACGGGTCTCTTTCGAGCCCGGCACTAGGTGATCAACAAGAATTGCCAGCCGGGCATCTGCTCGGGGCGCAAACGCTGCCACTGCTGCGACGAGATCGTCGATTCCGCGCATAGGTTCAACCACAATGCCAAGTTCTCGCAGTTCGTCACCCCAGACACGTTCAAGAAAGCGCGCATCGTGATCTCCTTCTACCCAGAGCCGAGAAGCCTGAGCAACTCGCGCCACCTGCTCAGCAGCAACCACTCCCCCAGCGGCGGAGCGCCGCGTGGCAGGCTCTGACTCTGCTGGGCCACGCCCGGGCCGCACGAGCGTGACGGTCTCTCCGTTATGGGCGAAGGATCCTGGGTGATTCTCAAAGGTGTGCCGTCCACCCGAGCGGTCTTGAATCACCACGAGTTGGTCCGTGAACTTGAGCAGTCTGCCCCGCAGCTGAGTCGAGCGATGCACCAGCATCAGATCGGGTTTAGCCGGAAGCTGCCGGTAGCTCTGGGCAAGACGTTTCGCACCGGACACTCCTCCAACGCTGCGGTCAGCGAGGATGTCGTCATCCATACGAAACCGTCCATTCGCTTCCACCCCAGCCGGCAGATCCGGGGCGCAACCCACGAGCTAGCTGACACAGGGTCTGCAGGCCGGGCTCATCAAGCAGAGCAACCTCGGTAATGGTTCCGTGGATTGGGTCTGCTGCAGCAGTAATCGCCCGCCCGAGCGCTGACTTTCTGCCGGGAGCATCGGTGCTCATCAGGAGTACCTGCGTGAGCGGTTCATCCCCGACCTGATCGGCAAGCAGTAACGACACGGCGGAAGCTTTACCCAACGCCCGAAAGAGTGTCTCGCCGCGCTTCAATCCTGGACGAGCGGCGCTAAAGGCACCAGAAAAATCAACTAGGAGGCGGTTCCCAGCGGCATCCATCACCGAGTAACTGAACTCGGCTCCTGCCACCTTGATCCCTTCGAGGATGGGACCGAACTGTTCGAACCCGGCCTGAACCAACATGCGTCTTGCTACTTCTTTTGCCGCTAGACCTTGGCGACGGGCCTGCTCAAACCCATCGTGCTGAGTATCCGCTGATGATGGGATCTGCGGGCCACTCTCTTGGAGCGTCTCGACAATCTGGGCTGTGGAAATTCGCTCTCGAGCTTGGCGGACATACCCCGAATCGGTGTCGTATCCGACGTAGTGGCGCTGTGTTTGCAGTGCCGCAATAGCAGTCGTCCCAGAACCCATAAAGGGGTCGAGGATCAGATCGCCCTTATAGGAATACAAATTGATGAGACGCTCCGGTAACGCAACAGGGAACGGTGCCGGATGGCCCACGCGCTTAGCTGACTCGGGTGGGATCTCCCACATGTCCAAGGTGGCATCCATGAACTCATCTCGATACATCGTGGATTGATACGGCAATCCTCGACCCTTGCGTATCTCGGCCGACAGCGGACGATCAAAGCGGCCTTTCGAGGCAATGATAACTCGCTCCGTTAGATCTCGAAGGACCGGATTCGTTGCTCGCTGAAAGCTGCCCCAAGCACACGAACCGGAAGCACCACGCTGCTTCACCCAAACGACCTCACCACGAAGAAGGAGTCGCAAGTCGTCTTGCAAAATAGCGGTGATATCACCGGACAAAGACCGGTAGGGCCGCCTGCCAAGATTCGCCACATTGACAGCTATGCGCCCGCCTGGTTCGAGCGTGCGAACACATTCGGCAAAGACTTCTCGGAGCATCTGCAGATACTCCAGATAGGTCGCGGGAACATGGTCAGCTTGCAGTTCGGTCTCATAGGCCTTGCCGGCAAAGTACGGCGGCGAGGTGACTACGAGGGCAACTGAACCGTCAGCAACCTGGGACATTTTGGCTGCGGAACCCACAAAAATCTGGTCGATAGCGCGCAGTGAATCATCATCTGAGACCTGGTCCTCGTCTGAGACCTGCGGTGCAGCAAACCTTGCATAAAAATCGGTCGAGTCGTGGCCCTCGCGCTTTCCAACGCCAAACTCGGAGGTCGACGTAGACCTCCGCTTTTTTGGCTCAGATTCATCGGCTCGTGCCACAACGACTCCCGTTCAGATCACCTTGACTTTACGGGGCCGTTGCATGGCTCGCTTGATCTAGTAACGCAGGCCTGGAGTTCTCGTGAAGAACACATCGGTGGCGAGCTGTTGTCCAAGCTTTGTGGCATCCCAACGCTTGGAGTTGTTGTTGATCGTTGGACCGTCAGCCCAGCCCTTCATGAGAATGATGTTCTCTGCCACGGCACGAATGATCTGTCCGGTCACATGATCAGCCTCGTCCGAAGCAAGCCAGGCAACGAGTGGTGAGGACACCGATGGGTCCATCCGGTTCCACTCATCCTCGGGTACCTCATCGGCTTCGATAACCGCTGGGGCATTCGGCATGGTTCCTGTGATCCGCGTTGCAGCAGCAGGGCCGACTGCATTGACAGTCACGCCCATTTTGTACAGTTCCAAGCTCAAGGTTTGGGTTAGGCTGGCAATTGCCGCCTTAGCCGGGGCGTAATTGGTCTGGCCAAAGTTGCCGGTCAGACCAGCACCTGAGACCGTGTTGATGATACGGCCGTTGACTTTTGCACCCGTCTCTTTGTTGACGTTGCGCCAATGAACAGCAGCGTGCTTGCAAGGTGCCCAAGTACCGCGAAGGTGCACCTTGATGACGGCGTCAAAATCTTCGGGAGTCATGTTGAAGATTGATCCGTCGCGCACGATTCCGGCGTTGTTGACCAGAATGTCTAAGCGACCGAACTCGTCAACAGCCTGGGCAATCATCTCTCCCGAGGCCTCATAGTCAGAGACATCGCCATAGTTCGCAACGGCCTCGCCGCCGCGCGCCTTGATGATCTCGACAGTCAGGTCTGCGTCGCGACCGACGCCTTCACCCTTGACAGATCCACCAAGATCATTGATGACGATCTTTGCGCCGTGCTTGGCGAGCTCGAGCGCATGGCCTCGGCCGATGCCGTGACCCGCTCCAGTAACGATGGCAACTTTGCCGTCCAACATACCCATGAGTTCTTTCCTCCGTACGGTCCAACACCCGTCAGAGGCTGAGCACCCGAAACGGTGCCCTCTGAGATCTGGCGGGAAGAGAGATCTTAGAGGGCACCTAGGTTATTCACGAAAATGCTAAGCGACTTCGACGCCCTCGGCCTCGGACTCACCGGTCTGCGCTTCGTCGCCACCGGTTGCGAGCTTCCAGATCAAAGCACCAATCACACCGCCAGCAATGGGGGCCACAATGAACAGCCAGAGTTGTCCAAGAGCGGTTCCACCCTCGAATAGGGCTGGGCCGAGCGAGCGAGCGGGGTTGACGCTGGTGTTGGTGATAGGAATGCTAATCAGGTGGATCAGCGTCAGCATCAGGCCGATGCCAATAGCTGCCTGAGCCTTAGATGCTGCCTTGGTGGTGACACCAAGAATCACGATGATGAACAATGCAGTAAGGACAACTTCTGCAATTGCAGCACCTGCAAGGTTGTAAAAGATCCGACCGTTCTGCTGGCCATATGCATTTGAGGCAAACGACCCTTGCTCGATTTTGAACCCACCTGGCTTGGATGTCTGGATTGACCACAACACTGCAACCGCAGCAATGGCACCAAGGGACTGCACGATGACGTAGGCGGGAACGTCTTTCCATTCAAAGCGCTTTGCTGTGGCAAGCCCAAAGGAGACTGCCGGGTTGAAGTGGCCACCAGAAACATGGCCAAAGGCATAGGCACCGCACAACACGGTCAGGCCGAAGGCAAAGCTCACACCGAGGTAGCCAATGCCAAAGTCAGTGACGGTGGTTACGCCAATATCTACGCCGCCAATGCCGACTTTGCCGGTGGTTGGGGCGAGTGCCCGAGCGGCGAAAATTGCCGAACCGCAACCTCCGAGTACGAGTAGGAACGTGCCAAGAAACTCAGCACCAAGTTTTTTCGCCAACATATGTCTCCTCTTCAGTGACAGAGCGGATAGGCAACTAGCCACACAAAATATTTAGGTAGCCCCCGAAAGTAGTTGGCAGCCTCGGCGAAGGCGCGGAGCTTCATGCAAAAAATGCTTCCAAAGCAGTCCACACTGCTAGGACTGCAAAGATTCCGGCCGCTATGCGACGAACTAGGCGTAGTGGTAAGTAACGCAGTAGCTGTTGACCTGCGAGTGCTGCGAAAGCAGCAACTAACCAAAGGGCCGCAAGCGCACCAACTGCGACTGCCAAGGGCTGCCCAGTGCGAGCCGCCATTCCCGCAGTGGTGATCTGTGTAAGGTCGCCGAATTCGGCGACGAAGATCAGTCCAAAACTCCGGATTGAGATTCCAAAAAAGCTGGTAGCAGCGCCGACCTCGGAGACTTCGTGTTCCTCGTCTGCTGATCGCCAGAGTAGGACTGCCCCAACAGCGAAGAGCAAAGCTACGACCGCATTCACCGGGCGATCTGGCAGCGCCGAGATCAACCCCCCGAGCAGCACAGCCAGGGTGACTTGTACAGCGAATGCCGCTGCCACCCCGCACCAGACCGGAAGCGGCCGGCCAAACCGGGTGGTGAGTACCAGCGTGGCCATCATGGATTTGTCCGGTAGCTCGGCCGGAAACACAGCCAGAAACGTTGCCAGCGCAACAGCCGCTGCAGATGCATCCATCGGCTAGGTCAGCGAAGATTTGATCTCAGCCTGGACTCCTCGCCCAGTTATTCGTAGGTTGCCGCGATCATCCATGCAGCCCACATCCCCCGTCCGCAAGAACCCATCGGAATCAAAAGCTGCGGCCGTGTGAGTGCTATCCACATAGCCCAGCATCATTTGCGGAGCGCGAACTCGAAGCTCCCCTTCGGAATCATCAGCCACGATTGTGTTGTCGGATCGAAATAACCGCACCTCGACCCCAGTTGCCGGCTTTCCATCGGTGCAGGCAAGCTCGCTAGGGGAATCACTCAGGTCAGCCACCGTCAGCATGGGTGCTTCAACTAATCCGTAGCCGCCGAGTACCGGCACATCGAATAAGGCTCGCACCTCTTCGACTAGCTCAGCTGATTTATTCGAATCCGAGCCGATGAACGCACGAACGTCGCCAAAAATAGGATGCAGGACTGACTTCTGAGCGTCAACGTAGGCCTGATGAAATTCAGAACCCGACCCCGCAAGCGTGACGTTCTCTCGTGAGAGCACCTCAATGGATTCTTGGGGGTGAAAAGAGTCAACCAAAATATTGGAACACCCCGAAAGTAGACTCGCAAAGAGCCAGAGCATTCCGCTGATCTGCGAGATCTCTCCAACCAGAGCATTGCGATCTCTGCCAATCAAACCAAACCGCAGCGACACGGCTCGTGCTGCAGCAATGAGAGACCGGTCACTGTGGATGACACCTTTGCTCTGACCTTCGGTCCCCTCAGTGAAGAAGATCCAACTTGGATCGGGCAGGTCTTCCACAGAGACCTCATCTAACGGTTCGAGCACAGCCGGATCGCCCTGAGGGAGAGCCCCATGAGCGATGAGCAAACGCAGTGAGCCGTCGGTCTGGGCGAGTTCCGTTGCCATCTGTTCGTAGTCGAAGCCCTTCCACATCGACGGGACGACGAGGACTTGTGCTTGCACCTGAGAAGTCATGTAGGCGAGTTCTGAATCTCTACAGGCTGGCGAGATTGGGTTTTGAATTGCACCAAGGCGACTCAGCGCCGCAGCGAGAACTAGGGATTCAATCCAAGTCGGTAACTGCCAAGAGACAACGTGGCCTGCACGGACTCCAGCAGAATGCAGGCCAGCCGCGGCGCGTTCCGCCTCGGCCCAGAACTCTGCAAACGTGAGCGTCCGCATATCTTCGTCCACCATCATGAGTGCATCCGGGGTTGCATTCACCCGCTGCTCCATCAGTTTCCAAAGGGTTCGCCCGTGCAACATCTGTGATTCCCTTACCTATACGACTACTACGTATACGACTGCCCTGTATACGACTGCTGGACTTGCCATCATAGAGAGTCTGAACTTGTTGCCATTGCTAGCAGCGCTGCATGGGCGTTCGCCTGCGGCTCGAGAGCTGATTGACCTCACAAAACTGCAACGGGGACAACAGGTGTAGAGGCAGCACCCACAAGAGGTTCTGGAGCAGCAAGCAGCAGAAAACTCCATTGCTCGGCATCTGCGCAGGCCACGGCGAGGTCCTCAAAATCCCAGTTTTGACCCTGCAGCAGACCCATATCCCGAAGTTGGATCATGTGCACTGCAAGACAGTCCGACCAGTCAGCCAAGCTCGGAGGCAGGGCCTCATAGGCATAGTTATCGGTAAATGCACCCGCCACATCGTTTCGATGCATCCATTCAATTGACTGCACCGAGAGCCCCGGTAGGTGAAAGTCTTTTCCGACGGCATACCGCTGCCGATCACCCGCTCGGTAATGCCGCATCTCGGCCGTGCGAATACACACCACATCGCCGGATTCGATGGTGATGCCGGCCGCTTCAGCCGCCTCATCAAGGTCATCGCCAGTGATCGCGTACCCCGGGTGGATCTCATCTAGACCAGCGACCCCCTTGACGAACGGAATGTCTAACAACACCCCACGAGTCACAATCTGGGGCAGCTTTTCTGCTCCCAACTTGGTAGCCCCCGCAGAAGCAGTGATCACCGAATTAGGAAAATTGTTGTACAAAAGATCGTCATAGGAAATATGACAGAGCGCATCCATATGGGTTCCCGCGCAGGTTGACATGATGAGCAAGTCATCAGTGCCCTCCCAAATGCCCGGAGCGAACTGGTCGCGCTCGTTCAGCGATGAGTGATGGATGATCGGGTTGAACCGGCGTGCGGGCTGACCAACTTGAATACCATCGGCGCGTAGATCAATCGCCAGCGATACCCGCTTGCCTGATCGCACCGAAGCTGCACCGCGCTGAGCGGCTACCTCAGTGAGCAGATTCCCGCAGCCGAGTTCGTCCTCGGCGCCCCATCGGCCCCAATTAGATACTCGGGCAGCTAGTTCGCTCAGATCTCCAGGAAGCGGCATCAGAGGGGCAATCAGGCCAGCGTCAAGACACCGCGAGCGAGTTTGCCCTCGTGGAGTTCATCAAGCGCCAATTGGAAATCCTCGATTGGGTAGGTTGCAGATACCAGTTCGTCGAGCTTGAGTCGGCCCGCTTGGTACAACTTGACCATCAGGGGAATGTCGTATTGCGGTCGTGCAGAGCCATATCGACAGCCCATGATCGTCTTATCGTTGTACATGGTGTTGACAACAAAGTTGGCCTCGGAGCCCATCTTGGGAACCCCCAACATCACCAGAGTTCCACCCCAGTCCAATAGGTCTGTCGAGGTGCGGATGAGCGCCGTTGACCCAACGCATTCGAACACATAATCCACGCCATTCGGGCAGATCTCTTTGACTGCTTCAACCAGATCGAAATCGGGGCCATCAGGGCAAATGAAATGCGTGGCACCAAAGGCTTTAGCAAAGGCCTCTTTGCCAGGGTTGGTATCTACAGCGATGATCGGAAGTGCATCAGAGAGCGCTGCTCCTTGAATGGCGTTAAGTCCGATCCCTCCGACTCCGATTACCACCACTGACTCGCCGTGGGAAACCTTGGCCCGGTTGAATACTGCACCGACTCCAGTGAGTACGCCACAGCCAATCAGCGAGGCCGAGGTCAGCGGAACCTCATCAGGAATCTTCACTGCCTGAGTCGCCTTGACCACTGTCTCTTCGCAGAACACGCCAAGATTGGCGAATTGGAACAGTTTCTTGGTGTCCTCGCCCTGACCGCTAGTAAACGGCCGCGACAGCTTGCCTAGGGACTGCCGACAAAACGTTGGCTTCCCGCGGTCGCAGCTACCGCACTGTCCGCAATTACCAAGGGTTGACAGCACCACATGGTCACCAACTGCAACGTTGGTCACGTCAGGCGCAACCTGAATGACTTCGCCGGCACCCTCGTGGCCCAGGACCACAGGTGGCGGAAACATGATGGTTCCATTGAGCACCGACACGTCGCTATGACAGAGTCCAGCGGCATCGATACGAACCCTCACTTCACCAGCGCGCAGGTCACGGACCTGAACATCAGTTTCAACTTTTGCTTCTGTGCCATCCCATACAAGTGCCTTCATGATGGTGACCCTAGCCCCCCGCTCAGATGGTCCATGTCAGCCCGGCCAGACAATTGACTGCAATTCGGAGTATGCGTGCAGACCGAATCGGCCACCATCGCGACCAACTCCGGATTGCTTAAACCCGCCAAATGGAGCCTCGTTGTTGCGCTGCATGGTGTTGATTCCCACGTTGCCAGAGCGCAAACGCCTTGCCACGTTCCATGCTCGAGACGCATCTTTGGAAAATACGTAGCTATACAGGCCGTAATCACTGTCATTTGCGATTGCGATGGCCTCGTCCTCATCGTCGAAGGGAACCACAACCACGACGGGCCCAAAGAGTTCTTCGCGGACGGGAGTCATCTGGTTTGTGCAATCCACCAACAAGGTGGGTGCGACGTAGAACCCGCGTTCCATATCTGGTCGGGTACCGCCTGCAGCAACCGTTGCACCTTCGGCAACACCAGTTGCGATATAGCCCTCAATACGATCACGGTGCGCACCAGAAATCACTGGGCCAACCACAGTGTCACGCTCGAGTGGGTCTCCCACCTTGAGGTGACCAATGGCCTGAGTCAGACCACCTACGAGATGGTCGTAGACGGAGCGATGCACAATCACACGGGTAGGTGAGGTGCAGATTTGCCCGGAGTGAAACGCCCAGACCGACGAGATCCCGCCTATGGCTGCCTTGAGATCTGCATCTTCAAAAACAATGCAGGCACCCTTGCCGCCAAGTTCCATGAGCTGGCGTTTCATCTGTGCGCCGCACACTGCGCCAATTCGCTGACCTACTCCGGTCGACCCCGTGAACGAGACCATGTCCGTCAGCGGGTGGGCAACCACAGCTTCTGATGGCGCCGTGTCGAGTCCTGTCACCACATTGATGACCCCCGGGGGGAACCCGGCCTCATTCATGAGTTCCACCATGCGGATGACTCCAAGCGGATCCTGCGGAGCGGGTTTCACCACCACGGTGTTACCCATTGCTAGGGCCGGGCCGATCTTGCCAGCCATGTTCGTCATCGGGAAGTTGTACGAGGTGATGCAAGTAACCACGCCTACGCTTGCACGGTTAGCCACCGCCGAGATCAGCCCACCCGGCGCTAACGGGGTTGTGGCAGAAACTGCAGGCTCAAGCGGAATGAGCGTTGACTCAAGAGCGCCCTTGGCATAGCGCCGCAATCGAGCAGTGGCCTGCGGGAACTGCATGGTTTTGGCCACGCGCATGGTGGCGCCAGTCTCGGCCTGCAGGATGGGAATGATCTCTTCCCGGTGAGCGTCAATCAGGTCAGCTGCGCGATCCAGTAGAGCGGAACGTTCCTCGGGGCTGGTCCTTGACCAAGACTCGAAGGCCGCTGCAGCCGCTTCAACAGCAGCGTTGGCTTGTTCAACCGAGGCCTCGGGCGCAAGGCCTGCAACTTCTTCTGTTGCGGGATTGATGATCTCGTAGGTGCCGGCGGCGCCCTCTACAGATTCGCCGCCGATGGTTAAGCGATAGGTGGACTCAGACATCGAGATCCAATCCAAGCATCTCGATGGCGTTGCCGCGCATCAACTTGCGCAGGACCTCGGGCGGAAGGTGCCCCATGAGCTTGATCGCTGTTTCACGGGAATTGGGCCAGGTGCTGTCGGAATGCGGGTAATCGGTCTCGAAGCACACGTTGGACACTCCCACCTTCTCTAGATTGTCTAGGCCGTATTCGTCATCGAAAAAGCAGCCGTACATTTGTCGGTAGTAATAGGTGGATGGCGGCTCGGGAACTTTGTCGCCAAATCCGCCCCAAGCACGGTTGTCATGCCAGACCTTGTCGGCACGCTCCAAGATGTAGGGAATCCAACCGATTTGGCCTTCGGAGTAGGCAATTTTGAGGGTCGGGAACTTCTGGAGCCAACCCGAGAAAAGCCAGTCCGTCATGGAGCTCATAGCGTTACCGAAGGTCAGCGTTGATCCCACTGCCGCAGGGGCATCGGTTGAGGTAGAGGGCATCTTTGAGCTTGACCCAATGTGCATGTTGATAACGGTGTTGGTCTCTGCGCAGGCTCTGAACAGAGGCTCCCAGTAGTCAGTGTGAATTGACGGCAGACCCAAGTACGGCGGAATTTCGCTGAAGCACACGGCTTTGACCCCGCGGGCCGCATTGCGCACAACTTCTGCTGCGGCAAGGTTCGCGTCCCACAACTGAACAATTGTGAGCGGGATG
>CAFBPW010000035.1_pt1 | contig 10541 bp, 9 predicted proteins | sample 7269811 | NCBI WGS metagenome assembly CAFBPW01 (sample SAMEA6814157, study PRJEB35770) | uncultured Actinomycetes bacterium | biome: Freshwater; feature: Freshwater reservoir; material: water | place: Czech Republic | collected 2017-06-27 | depth 30m m | reverse complement strand
GAGATTTCTCGCTTTGATGCTGGAGCAGTTCGGCTCGAACTCGATGCGGTAGCTCTGGTGCCAACTGTAGAAGCCGCCGTTCGAATGGTTGCTCACGCTGCAGTGCCAGTAGAAGCTGATCCCGAGCTAACTGACCTTGTCATTGCCTGCGATAAGCGCCGCTTAGTGCGCATCCTTGCCAACTTCTTTGACAATGCCCGAAAGTATGCCGATGGGGCTACCAGCGTCACCGTAGAACTGCACGAGCCAGACCACCTCGGGATTATTTTGTCGGCCCCCACCGTGCGCATCTCAGTAGAAGACAGTGGTCCGGGCGTGCCAGAAGGCGAGCGGGACAAGATCTTTGACCGCTTTAACCGCGGGGACCAAGGTGGCAGCCGCGGGATCGATATGGGCGTCGGGCTGGGGCTGGCATTAGCTGCAGAACATGCTCGGCTTCAGGGTGGCAGCGTTTGGGTTGAGGACCGCCACGATGGCGGTCAGGGATCGCGATTTGTCTTGGAGCTTCCCATGATGGAGCCACTCGAGGCAGATGATCCCGAAGATCTTGCCGCCGTAACTCCCGCCGAGGCAGAGACTTTTGCGCTCACGGGGCAAATGCCAGCCATTCGACTCGATGAGAGTCCGGATCCACCCGTATGAAACGCCCCTCAGTCCTTGGCTGTGCGGCAGCACTGATGCTCTGTGTGGCGAGTTCCTGCGGAGTCGGAGTGGATTCGACCCCGAGAATTCTGCAGCCCAGCTCCTCGACCTCGACAACTCCCGCCGGGCCGACATCGGGCCGGGTGACATCGGTGTTGTATTACGTCAATGACGGCTCGCTGATTCCGCAGATCTCCGAACTCGCAGACCGCAGCTTGCAGACAGTGCTCGAGGCCGATCTTCTACCCCCGCAGGCCGGGTCCGAAGTGGATGGGACTCTGAGCTCTATTCCAGCTGGAACTCGATTGATTGGGCTGCGAGAAGCTGCTGGCAATCTGACGCTGAACTTGTCAAGCGAGTTCGGCAATGTGCTCGGGCTGTCACGTCAACAAGCCATTGGGCAACTCGTCCTCACTGCCACAGAGCGCTCCGAGGTCAGCAGCTTGAACGTTGAGATTAACGGTGAGCCGATTCAGATCAGCACGCCAGCACGCGGAGACTCCGGCACAGTCACTGCGTGTGACTTCGCACCACTTCTCGCAACAGAGGACGATGCAAAAAGCGCAGGACTAAGTCCAGAGAACAATCGCGTCCTCGAGGCCCGTAGGGCCAGCCTGTCAACTCGCTGCTAAAAAGCGATCAGTTGCTAACCTGCAAAAAATGGCGACACGACCTGCTCATAGAAATCAAGGTCCACAGTCTTTGGGGCACTTACCGCAGCATCAAGGTCGACTCGGCGGATCTTGTCGGACTGAAGTGCAACCATCTTGCCCCAATCGCCCTCGGCGGCAGCATCTGCGGCCGCCACCCCAAATCGAGTTGCCAGGATGCGATCGAATGCCGTGGGAGTTCCGCCTCTTTGGATGTACCCCAAGGTCGTGACCCGAGTCTCGAGGCCCGTTCGGCCCTCAATTTCTGAGGCGAGTACCTGCCCGATGCCCCCTAGGCGTTCATGACCAAAACGGTCGACCTCGTAGGTGGCCGCGCTCATTGACCCTGCTGCTGGTTGCGCCCCTTCGGCTACGACCAAAATGGAGGCAAACTTATTCCCGTTATGCCTACGAGTCAGGGCCTCACAGATCTGCTCAATCTGAAATGGAACTTCGGGAATGAGCGTCAAGGTTGCTCCACCGGCAAGTCCAGCACGCACCGCAATATGGCCGGTGTTTCTGCCCATGACTTCTACAACCATCACCCGATCATGCGCCTCGGCAGTTGTATGCAAGCGGTCTATTGCCGAGGTGGCCACATGAACCGCAGTATCAAATCCGAATGTCAGTTCAGTTGCAGAAATGTCATTGTCAATCGTCTTGGGAATTCCGATGCACGCAATGCCATCTGCCATGAGGTCACGAGCAGCACTGAGGGAGCCATCTCCGCCGATCACGATAAACCCGTCCAGGCCGTGGCGGCGCATCGCATCTGCGACTCGTGAAACTCCGTCTTCAAACTGATAGGGCTGAATCCTTGAGGTACCCAATATGGTCCCTCCCCTAGGCAGAATTCCGCGGCAGCGTTCGATGTCGAGAACCTCGAAGTCATCTTCAAGAACGCCACGCCAGGCATCTCGGAACCCGATAACAGTTCCGCCATGAACTTTTTCGGTCTTTCGCACGAGTGCCCTGATTACGGCATTCAGGCCAGGACAGTCACCACCAGAAGTCAGTACGCCAATTCGCATCGGCTCAGAATAGGCCCACGAGAAGATTCAGTTCTAGGAACGACTCGCTCGCTAGTGTGACGAGTCATGTCTGAACCTTCTGCTGACAATGCAGTCATCCTGACCATCGACGCCGGGACCACCGGAGTTCGCGCATTCGCTGTCGACCTACAGGGCCACCCTGTGGGACGGAGTTACCGCGAGTTCACCCAGTATTTCCCGAAACCAGGTTGGGTAGAACATGATGCAGCCGAGATCTGGGCGGTGACCCAACAGGTCATTCATGAACTCGTGACGAAGCTTGGCAGGACTGTCGCTGCAATCGGCATCACTGACCAGCGAGAGACCATCGTGGCATGGAGTCGTCGCACAAAGAAGCCAGTACATGCCGCGATTGTTTGGCAAGACCGCAGGACGGCTCAGCGTTGTGAACAACTCCAAGCCCAGGGAGAGCTACCAGCGATTCGTACCACCACTGGACTCGTCCTTGATCCGTATTTCTCGGCTTCCAAGATTGAGTGGCTGCTCACGCAGGGCGGAGTTACAGCCGACGAGGATCTGTTGCTTGGAACCATCGACTCATGGCTCCTGTGGAACTTGACCGGAGGCGCAGCGCACCTGACTGATTCATCGAACGCAAGTCGAACCATGTTGTTCGATATTCGCTCAGGTGAGTGGTCTGCGGACCTGTGTGATCTGTTCGGTGTACCCATCTCGGCCCTGCCTCAGGTGCGGCCCTCTGCTGGGATCTTCGGCACCACAGCAGCGGGTTCGGGTCTGGCAGAGGGTATTCCAATCACCGGCATCGCTGGCGATCAGCAAGCCGCACTCTTCGGACAGGCTTGTGTGCACCCTGGTATGGCCAAAAACACCTACGGCACAGGTTCCTTTGTCCTCATGAACGTCGGGTCCACCTGCCCCGAGCCATCAGAGGGACTCCTCACCACAGTTGCTTGGACACTCCCCAAGCAGATGCTGGGCACTGAATCAGGTTCCAGTGGCTCAAGCAGCACTGAGGGACTCAGCACTGACGTACTCACCACTGACGGACTCATCACTCACTACGCTCTCGAAGGGTCCATCTTTGCAACTGGCGCCGCTGTGCAGTGGCTTCGCGACGGGCTAGGAATCATTCAAGAGGCGGCCGAGATAGGACCACTGGCCGAGTCTGTGCCTGACAGCGGAGGTGTGGTATTCGTGCCAGCCTTCGCCGGTCTCGGCTCGCCGTATTGGGACCCATATGCCCGCGGCACTGTGCTCGGCATCACTCGAGGATCCGGTCGCGCAGAGTTCGCTCGGGCAGTTGTCGAGGCCATGGCCTATCAAACCCGAGATGTAGTTGATGCAATGACCACAGCTTCTCGTACCCAAATCGAGGAGCTTCGAGTCGATGGCGGCGCCTCGGTCATGCCGCTACTCCTGCAACTCCAGGCCGATCAACTCGGGGTAAAGGTGCTGCGATCATCCGTAGCGGAAACCACTGCTCTTGGAGCCTCCTACCTAGCCGGTCTGGGCGCTGGAATCTGGGCTGACCTATCAGAGGTATCCCAGCAGTGGCAGGCAGACGCTCAAGCAGAACCAACTGCAGATCGAACTCAGGCAGATGCTTCGTATTCTCAGTGGCAAAGGGCCGTGGAGCGCAGCCGATCCTGGGCCAGCGAGTAAGGGCAGGCTCTGTCGTTCATCAAGCTCTGTCCTTCATCAAGCTCTGTCCTACAGCGCGCCCAGTCCTACAGCAGGCCGCAGAGCGCTTCAAGAACCGATCGCTCCCGAGAGCGAAGCGGCAAACGACTACGACTCACAATGAGTTTCAGGTTTGAGTTGGGCAGGGATGTGACTGCCAACTCATCATGATCACCACGAGCGCCCTCGGCTGTCACCCCAGCGACAAAGGCACCAAGCCATTTTTCGCTCGGCACATCTTCTCCCACCGATGCAACCACGGCCGCTGCATCGCAATCAAGCACGGCTGCCCAGTCGGCCCCGATCAGTCGCTCCGCTCCCTGCACCAACATGTTCAAAGCCTCGACCGAAGAACTGCAACGTTGCAGAGCTCCTGCAACCTGCAAAGCATGAACAGCGGGGTCTAATAAGGGGCCATCAAGTTCGCGAATATCTTCAACATCCACTCCATCTACCTGAGCGATCTCTGCCAACAAAAGGTCCACGAGTTCAGCATCGGGAAGCTCGATCACTAGATCATCGATTGCTCGGCCAGCACCGCGTTCGATGATGTCGATCCCAATAACATCTGCTTTCACAGAGCCAATCCTGCTCGCCACCGCCCCGAGAGCTCCGGGGCGATCAGGGATCCAAACTCGAAGCACAAAGGTGGCCATAACCGACAATCTAGGCGGGCTAGATGACCGGGCTGTTTCCTAGCGGTGAACCAAACGGCTGACCGTGGACCTGCTCCCCCAGTCTGCCTTGGCGTCATCCGGGCTTCCCCCGTTAGACCCAGTTGCAGGGAAGGTTGCTAGCTTTGGACAAATGTCACGAAAGCTCACCCCTCGCGGAAAAGAACGCCGGGCACAGCTCATTACCTTTGCAACCCATGAGTTCGCCGAGAAGGGGTACCACCTCACCTCTGTTGCCGACATCGTCGACGGCCTCGGAGTTGGCAAGGGAGTGTTCTATTGGTACTTCTCTTCGAAAGAGGAACTCTTCGTAGAGATCATGCGTACCTCGCAGCGTGGAATGAGGCGGCAGCAACAAGCTGCAATCACTGGCGTGGAGGACCCCGTGAAGCGCATCGAGCTCGGTATCCGAGCCGGGGTTCTCTGGCTGGCAGAACACAACGACTTGCGAAAGCTCTTTGAGTTTGCTCGCACCGAGGGCAGGTTCAGAGAGGCAATGCAAAGCGGCCAAGCAGTACTTGTCAGCGATGCTCAGGTTCACCTTGAAGAGGCCATTCAACTGGGCCGGATCCCGGATCGTGACCCAGAGGCCCTGGCTTTGGCCATCATCGGCGTATCGAACCAGCTCACGAATGTCTACATAGACGGGCGAAATATGGACCCCGATTTCGTCGCCGATCTAGTGGTCTCGTTCTGCCGCGATGGCATCGGAGTTGGCGGGTGTGATGGCATCGGAGTCAGCGCTCGTGATGCCATCGGAGCTAGGCAGCGCGACTAGCCGAGTTTTGGCAGGGCCCGCTTCAGGTTGCGCACAGCCTGATTGATTCGCTGTTCATTTTCGATCAGGGCGAAGCGGACATTGCCTTCACCGCCGGGCCCAAACCCCACTCCGGGGGACAGCGCCACGCCTGCTTCGCGTACCAAGAAGGAACAGAACTCCACCGAACCCATCTCTAGGTACGGCTCAGGAATCGGCGCCCAAGCAAACATGGTTCCCATGGGGGGTTCCATCTGCCATCCGATGCGAGACAGGCCAGAACACAGAGCATCACGGCGCACCTGATAGATCTGGTTGACCTCGACGGGATAGTCCTGCATCTCGTTAAGTGTGACGGTGGCAGCAATCTGAATCGGTTGAAAGGTCCCATAATCCAGATAGGACTTGAGCTTGGCAAGAGCCGCTATGACCTGCGGATTACCCAACATGAACGCCATGCGCCAACCGGCCATAGAGAACGACTTCGTCATGGAGTACAACTCCACCGCTACTTCCTTTGCACCCTCTGCCTGCAAAATGGATGGGGGTCGATACCCATCGAATCCCAAGTCGGCATAGGCGTTATCGTGAACCAAAATGACGTCTCGTTCACGGGCAAAGTCAACAACACGCTGCATGAACGCAAGGTCGACACAGGTAGTGGTGGGGTTATGCGGAAAGGACAACACGATGACTCGTGGCCGCGGGTAGGAGTACTCCCAAGCCTCGACCATGTTCGCAAAGAATTCGTCTCCGGTGCCCAACGGGATCTCTCGAACGTTCGCACCAGCGAACAACGGGCCAAAGATGTGAATCGGATAGCTCGGCGAAGGTACCAAGGCGGCATCACCGTGTTCGAGTAGCACCCACATCAGGTGACTGAACCCTTCCTTTGCGCCAATCGTGGTGATGACTTCGGTATCAGGATCAATGTCAACATCGAAACGATGCTTGTAATAGCTAGCTGCAGCCTGTCTTAGTTTCGGGATGCCGCGAGATGCCGAGTACCGATGGTTTTTTTCGTTCTGCGCTGCTTCGCAGAGCTTCTCTACTGCAATCGGAGGTGAGGGAAGATCTGGGTTGCCAAAGCCAAGGTCAATAATGTCCGCCCCATCGCGACGAGCGGCGACCTTGAGCGAATCAATGATGGTGAAGACATAGGGGGGAAGCGAAGTAATTCGACGGAACTCCATGCCCTCAAGCTACTCCTCTGTGCGCAGCCTTCTAGGAACCTGAGCGGCCAAGCATCTTCGCAGCGAGGAGCGCCGCTCCGAGCGCCCCCGCCTCGGGGCCGAGTGGCGCTGAGAGAATCTGCACATCTCGATCCCTTGAGGCTGCAGGAAACCGCTGAAGTAGATCAGCTTGAACCAGAGCAGTGAGTTGCTCACCCACTGCAGCGAGGCCTCCACCGATCACAATTACTTTGGGGTCGAACAGCAGCATGAGATTCGCTAGACCGAGGGCGACATACCCGGCGAACTCAGTAAAGATCCCGACTGCGCCGGCCTCGCCCTGCTCCATAAGCTCAGTAACAATCTCGCCGTCAATGCGATCTACCGAACCGGCGCGAGCCAAAACAGCCTCTGCTTGACCACTTGCGGCGGCAGTTCGGCCGAGCCAGCCCAACCCCGAACCAGAGGCATAGCGCTCCCAACAACCTCGTTGACCACAGGGGCACTCGGGGCCTAACGGATTGATCACCATATGCCCCGGCTCGCCTGCAAACCCGTGGGCCCCCCGGTAGAGCTCGCCGTCGAGGACGATTCCGCCTCCAATGCCCGTTCCAAGAGTGACGGCCAGAATCGAAGAACTGGGAGTCCCAAACATGGACTGCGCTGCCACGGCTACGCAATTGGCATCGTTGTCGATTACTACCGGAACCCCAAAGCGCGTAGTCAGAGCAGCTGCGACGTCAACACCTATGAGTCCGGGGGCATTGGGTGCCGAGCGCGCAATGCCGTCTAAGCCAATGAACCCGGCGAGACCTACGCCGATTGCATCAACTTGCCGCTCGGAGCGGTCAAACAGCGCGGCGACAGCATGCTCAATCTGAGTGAGCACGGCCTCCTCATGAGAAGATGACCCGACGAGTTCACGATCCTGCACCGATGGCGCCTCGGCCTGCACCGTCTGAGAGGCCACAGAAGGCACAGCCTGTTCTTGGACCTCTTGCGGCACGAGGACACGCGCCGCAAGCGTTTTCGTGCCTCCGACGTCAACCCCTACGACATGTGATGTTTGCTGATCCGAAACCATTGCGTTGAAGTGGATCACAGTCTGACAATCTGGGCCAGTGCAGCAGCTAATTGTTCGCCAAGGTCTAGCTAGAACTGGATTGCAGAGGCTGCGGAGTTTCCTGACTGCGCCTGCTCAAACAACCACTGATTTTCGCTCAGAATGACCACTTGCACGACAGCCGACATCTCGCGCGCACGCTCAATCACTTTGTGCTGTGCGAGCGGATCACTCGGAAGGGAGTCGATGAGGAGCGGGACAGAACCCAAAAATGATATCGCCCGCTGCTGAGCTACCCGTTCAATCAAGGCCCATTCGCAATCATCAGCGGCTGATCGCTGATGAACCCCGCTAGAACCTGATCGATAGGTTGGGGGCAGTACCTGATTCGATGCCGGCACTTGCAGCGCCGGTACCTGAAGTTGTGCCTGAAGTTGGGCCTGGAGTTGGGCCTGCTGCACTTGTGTTTCTTCCTGAGCCAAAACCGTCAGCAGCTCGCGCTCTTCGCTCCTCAGCTGCAACTCTTGGTCTCGCAAAGCAGCCAACTGCATCATGGCCTGATCATGTTGAGCGACCCGATTCTGAGCCTCAATCATCTGGTCCATGACCAGGTCTAACTCTGCTTCAACCTGCGCCCACTCGCTCAGGTCGCCCTGGTGAAATTCCTCGGCCTCTGCTGCAGAAACCTGTGCCCGGAGGTCGTTGATCTGGGATTGGGTGCTCGCGACCCAGTCAGCGGGATCCTGAAACACTGCCAACCAAAGATCGACCCCACGTAGAAGGTCCTCTGGACTCTCAGTAGAGCTCTCGGCATGGAGCCAGGTCTCGTTCAGACCCGGGCCAGCCGCGCGCTCCACTGCCTGACGAAGCCTGTGTGCCGCTTGGAGTACTTCCCCGCTATCGAGGACTACGGCTGCGACTTTGCGCTCCCGCAGAAGTGCAACGACCTCTCGCACATTGTCAGCGCGCTGAGCGTCCGCTGCAGCTGCTGACAACACGACTGCAGAGACTGGGGATTGCCCGCTGAGTTCTGCTGGCTCACCCGTTGCTAACAGCTCTGCTGCGGTCTGCAACATCACCGAAAGTTCCATCTCTGCAAGCTCAAGGTCTTGCGGATCAGGCGAACCTTCAATCAGACCCTGCAGCTCCTGTTGCACTTGCACTACTCGTTCGACAGCCCGCTCACGGCGAGAGGCACGCTCTAGGTCTGTCTGTACAAAGGGGATCCCGCGAACGTAAGCGCTATAGGACTCATACCCGAGCCGCTGCAGCAACGCTGACTCCTCTAATCGAAGCTCCTGAAGTGAGAATTGCGGCTTCGGTACTTGAGGAGAAGAGAATGTGGTCGGGTACGAGAAAATCTGATTGCGTAACTCCTCGAGTCGCTCTAAGTCATCTTGATTTGGCAGCTGCGACAAACTCGCAGAGGTACTTGCCACAAGATCGTCTTGAGCTGCATCTAGGTTCTGCTCGGCCTCGATTCGGCGTGAAGTTGCAGCCACGGCCAAGTCAGTGATCTCACGCAGATTTCGCAGCGAGTTATAGATGCGAAGCGCTAGTTCCTGTGCCACCGGGTCTGGAACCAAGCTGGCTGTCATCAAGCTCTTGAGCTCATCTCGAGCGGAACAAACTGCTTGCAAGTCAAGCAAGGCAACCATGTCGAGTTTCTCATTCAGCAGGCTGATCTCCTCGAGCAATTCCACTCGGCGGTTCTGCAGAAGTTGACGATCATCTTCCCACTGCGCCCGGAGATCCAAGCGTTGTGATTCGAGGATGCTCATCCGAGTTTGACACCCATCAAGATCGAGTGCCGCTGCGGCGTCAAGGCTTGTCCGAGTCTGCTCCATTCGCTCAGCACAGCTGCTCAGACTGAGAACTATTTGCCGAAGCTCCTCACGGTGCCCCTCTACCTGCTGCTGAATTCTTGCCAAAGTTGATTCGGATTCAGGGCTCGCCCAGTTCGGGCTAGCAGCGTTCGGGCTAGCAGCGTTCGGGCTAGCTGTACTCGGGCTAGTAGTGCTCGGGTCAGCAGTGCTCGGGCTAGTTGTGCTGGGACTAGCAGGGTTCCAGTGCAGGACGGCGTTTACCTTGGGGTCAAGGTCGAGTCCCTGCAGAGTGAGCTGATCAAGGGCGAGTTGCACGCCGCCAACCTCGATCATGCCTGCGCACTCCAAGGTCGCTGGGGTAGAAAAAGCCCGAAACAGATCGATTAGTTTGCGCCGCATCTCTGGGGTTGCACCGCGCAAAACCGTCAGCTGAGGGTGCAGCTGAATCGGTGCTCCTTGTGGAGCTACTTGGTCGATGCGTAAGAGTTTCATCAGATTCTTGTGTAACTGTCGGCCGATTCCTGCTGTGACTAAATATTGCAGTTCAACTAATTTTCGGAGGCGCCAATCAACTAGCGCCGTCTACGGCGATGCGGCGGACTCGTGAAGATGGCGGAGTCCTCTTCGAAGGCGGCGGAGATTCAGGCTCTTTCATGGGCGCCGAGCCGGACTCAGCATGAGAATCAGGCTCTGGATCGGCCTCAGTCTCAGTCTCAGTCTCAGTCTCTGAATCGGTCTCAGACCAGGCGCTGCGCTCCCATGGCTGCTCTGGCTTGCTAAAGCTGCCCTTCACCATGTCAGCCACCGAAGCGGCGGCTTCGGTAATTCGATCCGGGTCATCCACAACTTCTTCGACTAGGTCCAAAAAGGATCGAGCAGCCTTGATCATTTCGCGAGCAGCGCGCTGCACATGCTCCACGCCATCTGTCGAAAGAGAGGCTGCTGAACGAGAGTCTGTTGAACGAGAACCTGCCGAATGAGAATCTGCTCCCGAGGAATCTTCCATCCCTCAATGATTGCCGTTTTGCAGCGATTCGTCAGGTTGAGCCGTTTTTGGTTCAGTT
>CAFBPW010000033.1_pt1 | contig 10946 bp, 8 predicted proteins | sample 7269811 | NCBI WGS metagenome assembly CAFBPW01 (sample SAMEA6814157, study PRJEB35770) | uncultured Actinomycetes bacterium | biome: Freshwater; feature: Freshwater reservoir; material: water | place: Czech Republic | collected 2017-06-27 | depth 30m m | reverse complement strand
CGTGCTGTCGAGTTTGTCTGAAGGCACGAGTAACGCTGCGCTCGAGGCAATGGCGCTTGAGTTGCCAGTGATAGTGACCGGGGTGGGTGGCATGCCCGAGGTGATTGAAGATGGCGTCACGGGTTGGGTGGTTCCCCCCAGCAATCCCGCTAAACTCGCAGAGTCGATGATTCGTGCGGTTACGAACAGTTCTCTTGCTGAACAGCTTGGGCAGGCTGGCCGTGCGAGCCTCGCCAAGGGGCTTACGTTGGAAATGCAAAGCAGTGCAATCCGCAAAATGTACGGGGATCTCTTATGAGTACTCAGAGCGCCCAGAGCGACTCAACTCCGACAGGTTCTGCCGAAGCTGCAGAATTTGAAGAAGCTGCAGTGCTCCCTCCAGCTGTCATTGCGAGCACGGCAGAACAATTGTTTCAGGATCCCACTGACAAAAACGTGCCGATGCTCCCCACCTTGCGCATGCTCTTCAAGGGCGAGTATCCATCCTTGGTCGTCATGGCGACTACGGCGTTTTTGGGTGGAGTCTGCGAGGCGACTCTGCTTTTGCTGATTGCAAACTTGGCGCTCTCCATAGGCGGTGGTGACCTATCAGGGCAGAAGTCGCTGATGTTTGGCCTCGATCAGCTTCCCATTCGCACCCTCTTCTTGGTTGCGATTCTTCTGACAACAGTCCGCCTGGGCTTGCAGTACATCGCGTCACGGTCAGGGGCACGCCTGACCTCACGGCTCACGCAGAACCTGCGCAACGGGACTTTCGAAGACTTTATTGGCGCATCTTGGGAGGTGCAGTCGGCAATTCCCGAGGCCGCAGTTCAGGACCTTTTGCAGCGGCACCTTGCAAAGACTCAGGCTGCCGTCATCAGCGTTGGCATGCTCATGAGTTCTGGCTTCATGGTGTTGGCGCTGCTCATGTCGGCGTTCGCAGTCGATGCTCGTGCCTCGGGGGCAATCGTCATCTTTGGCGGGTTCCTCTTTATGGGCCTTCGTCCGATGACGATCAAAGCCAAACGGCTCGGCCGCCAACAGATGCAACAAGGCGTGATCTACAGCGTGCAATCACGTGAGGCGATTGACCTGAGCCTCGAGATCCGGGCGTTCGGCGTCAGCACTGACGTTGCCGATCGCCTTGACAAGTCGACGCGCAGCGAAATCGCCTCGCTGTATAAGGCTCAACTGATGGCGCGCATGGTCACAGGTATCTATACCTCTGCTGCTGTGCTCATCATTCTGGCGGCGCTCGTGGCCATGGACGCATTCTTGGATCAGCCGTTAGCCGCCGTTGGCGCAATCGTCGTGGTTCTTGTCCGTGCGCTCAACCAAACCAGTGGGATTCAGGCGGGTTATCACGGTCTGGGAGATTTAGTTCCTTATATTCAGCGGCTTTTCGCTGAGCGGCAGTTCTTCCGCGATTCGCGGCCGCCCTCCGGCTCGGTTCACCTCGAGAGCATCGGAAAAATTGAGTTCACGGACGCTGGTTATTCCTATGACGGCGTTCATGATGCACTTCAGGGTGTGAGCTTTACTGTCGAACCAGGTGAGGCTGTCGGCATTATCGGCCCATCGGGTAGCGGCAAGTCAACGTTGATTCAGTTGCTCCTCCGACTCCGTCATGCCAGCACTGGGACCTACCAGCTTGATGGTGTGCCGGTAGGCGATATCGAGGATCAGTCTTGGTTCTCCATGATTGCTTTTGTCCCACAAGACAGCCGGATTTATGACGACACGGTGGCGAACAACATCAGGTTCTTCCGGCCGGGTGTGAGCGATGAACAGATCATGGAAGCCGCTCGCCGAGCCCATGTGCATGAAGAGATTCTGGCCATGCCGGACGGCTACGACACCGTGCTCGGTTCACGCGGCGGCTCGCTCTCGGGTGGGCAGCGGCAGCGAGTGGCAATTGCTCGCGCACTCGTCCGCCGGCCCGCCATGCTGGTGCTCGACGAACCAACAAGTGCACTCGACATGCAGTCAGAGTCACTTGTTCATGAGACCTTGAATGAACTCAAAGGGTCGGTCACCTTGTTTGTGATTGCGCATCGACTCTCTACGCTGAATAGCTGTGATCGAATCATGGTGATGGATCACGGCAAGCTGCAGGCCTTTGGCGACCGCACCGATCTAGAGAGCAACAACGCCTTCTATAAAGAGGCTCTAGCGCTCTCTCGGATTCGTACCTGACCTGTTCGGCACGGCCACAGATGAAAACAGATTCTCGTGTTCTGGTTCCGATTACGTACGGGTTTAGCGTTCGTTACTTTGTACCCACAGGAGTACTAGCTGGCCTGGCGCAGGTGTGTCACCCTGTCATCGCATTGGGGTGGGATGACCCCGAGTTGCGGGCCCTGCTTGAGAGCAGCGGATATGAAGTGCTGCAGTTACCCGAGGCGAAACTGTCTCACGAGTACCGCATGTTTCGGCGCAAGCAGAGCATTCTTCATGACCGCCGACTCAACAGCCCTACCACCAAGATCCGTAGAGCTCGGCAACTCTCGATGATGCATGCACCGAGGGACCGGTTCTTGAACCAACTGCGCTCAGCGGTTGATGCAGTGGCTGTGTCGTTACCCGGAGCCGGCGCACGTCTCGAGCGTGACGAGCCCGAACAGCTCAGCCGCGGAACAAACCTTGGAGATTTTGCGGATTTTCTCGACACGCTCAACCTAGATGCAGTCCTTAGCATCACTCCCTATCACGATCAGGACGGGTTGCTCCTGTACGCGGCTCAGCAAAGCGGCCTGCCCTCAATTACTTCCGTTATCTCGTTCGATAACCCAACTACTCGGGAGCGAATGCTGGCATGCAGTGACCAACTGCTTGTTTGGAATAAGTACAACCGGACCGAACTAGTCAGAACGTACCCGCACCTAGAAGCTGAGCGAGTCAAGGTTGTAGGTGCTCCGCAGTTTGATCTTCATCGCAAGCCAGAACTACTGATGAGCCGAGACGAGTGGTGCAGCGCACTCTCGCTCCCTCCGGACCGGCCGATCATTTTGTACGGCGCTGGTCCAGCACATCTGGTTCCGGGTGAGGCCTCACTCATCCGATTGCTTGATGACGCGATTAACCAAGGTCGGTTCTCGGAGGACCCCTACATTCTCGTGCGTCGTCACCCAGCGGAGCCGCCAGAGGCTTGGTCTGAGCTGAGCAGCCAGCTTCGCCACGGTCAGGTTGTCGACCCATGGGCAGCAGGGATCTCGTCATTCCGCGGGTGGCCTTCCGAGGAGGACATCATCATCCAGATGTCCTCGCTTGCGCATTGCGTGGTTCACATCAACGTGTGTTCATCCATGACGCTCGACGGGGCGATGTTTGATCGGCCACAGATCGGACCCAGATTCGTTCCGGGTGCGACATTCTCTGAGAATTCGCGAATCAAAGACATGTACAGCCAGGAGCACTGGCTGCCCATTACTGCCTCGGGTGGGCTCAGGACCGTTGATAGCGCTGAGGAACTGATTCTGGCTACGGCACACGCGCTGGAACACCCAGAGGAGGGCTCAGAAGCACGTCAGCGCATGATTAACGACTTGTTGACCTACACCGATGGGCAGTCCTCACAGCGACTCGTGGATGCGGTTGCTGCCCTGACTGGCTGACTGGCTTGCCGACTGACTGGCTTGCCGCCTGACCTGCGTGGCAGTTTCTAGGAGGTGGTGATCAGCTCTGAGTATGCGGACATAAACCTGCCCACCTGGTGGCTGATGTCTAGGCGCTCATCGGCTGTTATCGCTGCAGCCAAACCGAGCCGTGAGCGGGTATCTGCGCTGCCAGCGAGCTCAGCGAGGTGATCACACATCGCTCCAGTGTCGCCAACCTCAACCAAGATTCCGTTTACGCCATCTTCAACAACTTCAGCCATTCCGCCGCAGCGGGTGCTCACCACGGGCAGGCCAGCCGCCATTGCCTCGAGCACGGCATTTGAGATTCCTTCGCTCAGACTCGGAAGAAGGAGCGCGTCGGCCCAACCAAGCAACTCTTTGATCTCTGGTTGACCAAGACTGCCAACCAGACTCACTGAGTCCTCGCAGCCAAGTTCATGGATCATGAACATCAACTTCTCTCGCTCGGGTCCTTCACCCGCAATCCGGTACTCAACTGCAATGCCTCGTTTTCGAAGTGCAGCTACTGCTCGAATGCTGTCGTCGAATCCCTTTTTCCAATGAAGCCGCCCAATGGAGAGCAATCGGAATGGGCCCTCGTGCTCAAGTCTGCGGTCTCGAAGCGCCGAGAACTGATCGACCGGAATTGCCGGTCGGTTGACGAGAATCTTGTCGGCTGGGGCACCGAGTCCCTCGACCGTTTGCCGCATATCATCGGAGACGCAATGAATGAGATCGGCGATCTCAAAGACTCGCTCCAGAGCCACCCGCCGCTGTGGGTTCTTGAGGGGCTCAATCTGCTCGGCCGCTCCGCGGCAGCTCACAGCAATCTTCGTGTCTCGATGGAGCCTCGGAAGTTCATCAAGGTAGGAGGCGGCGATGCCGGAGAATTCAAAATGGGCAATGTCTGAGTCAATAGCGCGTAGCGGCGCAAGAGTCACCCGCTGACGCAGTCCGCCAGACTGCTTCTGGCCTCCTCCGAGCACAGCTGAAAAGGCAGCGGGCCAAGCTGATCGACTCGATGCCTGAAGTGCTACTCGCGGTGACTGCCAGGGCATGAGGGAGAGCATTGGAAACCCCAGTTCAGCGCTGCTCGCAGTGAATGAGGTTGAGGCAACGGTGACGGCCATGCCGGCCTCACGTAGGCCAATGAGTTTTCGAAGAATAAATGTCTGTGACGGCGCCGGAAAGCGGCTGACCACAGCAGTAAGTGATGGCAGATTCTGGGCCACGGCCCCCCTTAGTGTGAGTTGCTGACTCAATCTTCGCTGATGAGCAAATCTTGAAATACCTTATCGACGCCTCGAGCCCAGATTTCATTCCCTGCTAGCAACGCGCAGAAGCGCTCAGCGCTGTCTCCGGTCCCGAACTGCAAACTGGGCTCTGCTCGCTGCATGCCCTCAGCCACCGTCATTGCTGCTGCCACCTCTGCTGCAGAAATTCCGGAGTGAATGATGCTCGGATGGTCCGCCCGCCCGCGTTGCCGCGATCCGATGTCAACGCTGGGGACTCCATAGATTGGCGCCTCGCGAATTCCAGCGCTTGAGTTTCCAATGAGCATCTCTGCATGGCGCAGAAGCGTTAAGAAGGCTTCAAACCGAAGTGAGGGAAAGACCCGGAATCGTTCGTCTCCGTCGAGTCGCTCGTAAGCATCCAGAATGACCTCGGAGCCTGGATCATTATTGGGATGCACGATGACGGCGTTCCCATCACGTTTGATGAGGGCATCGATCATCCCGGAGGCCACCGCAGCATTTGTCTGAACGTCTTCGGTTGTAACCCCATGCAAAATCACTAGCGCATAAGAATCGAAGGGAATCTCGTAATCAGAAAGTACCTCGCCTAACGAGGGCAAGCTGTCGGAGAGCATGACATCAATATCAGGTGATCCAATCGCCCACACGGTTGCTGAGTCCTCCCCGAGTTGCACCACTCGACGTTTGGACTCCTCGTTTGCCACTAGGTGAATGTGCGACAGCTTCGACACTGCATGACGCAAGACTCCGTCAATTGTGCCGGAGAGCTCGCCACCCTCAACATGTGCGACGGCCACATTGCGCAACGCTCCGCCGGCAGCCCCACCAAGTGCCTCAACCCGATCCCCGTGCACCACAATCAGGTCGGGTCGGTCCTCATCGATGAGTTCGGCAAGACCCTCAATAGTTCGGGCCAAAATCCGATCCATTGAGTCGCCCTCGCTTTGGTTGTCGAACTCGCGAATATGCACGCCCGGCTCGAGCCGGCGAACTTCATTGACCGTTGAGCCGTACTTTGGCATCAGATGCATGCCGGTCACGAGCACAGTGACGCGGATTCCGGGCAGCTCTGATGCGCCAACAATGAGTGGCTTCAGCTTGCCGAAATCTGCTCGAGTACCCGTCAGGAAGCAGATATGCCTCGTTGCGGGTAGGTCTTGCTCAGCGCTGAACATCAGACCAGCGGAGTTGGTAATTGGCGGGTAGTGCCCGGGTAGCAAACTTTCCGAGAAGGCTCTCGTACTCCGGGGCCAGAATCTCACCAGTTCCTGGGCGTTTCACCCACAGGTTCCTCGCGTCGAAACTGTCGCCAGCGTTTACCTCGCACAGCGTAACCACCGAGGCATACGCAAAATCGATGGTTGGCTGTTCCTCTTCAAGAATGGTTTTCGACCCGCCAAGTGCCTCATGGGCCCAGCGACTGCCATCCACAAGGTCCCTGAGGTCTTCTGGAGTCATCGAAATCTCGATATCTGGTCCGTCCCAGTTAGCGTCGCTGGTGAAGTGTCGTTCCAAAATGCTCGCCCCGAGTGCGACCGCGGCAATGGCTACGTGATTGCTCAGCGTGTGATCCGACAGTCCAAGCACGGCATCAGGGAACGCATCTCGAAGCTCAGCTAGGGCACCGAGGCGCACTTTGTTACGCGGCGTTGGGTAAAGGCTTGTGCAGTGCAGGAGGGCGAACGGGGTGCGGTGCTTGCGGAAAATCTCAACTGATCGTGCAACAGAACTCAGGTCGTTCATGCCGGTAGACAAAATCACGGGCTTCCCGAAAGATGCAATATGTTCGATCAGTGGCAAGTTGTTGCACTCGCCCGATCCAATTTTGTAAGCAGCTACGTCCATGCCACGAAGATGATCCGCTGCCTCGCGTGAGAACGGTGTTGAGAGATATGTCAGGCCACGCTCTTCGGCGTATGCCTTCAGGGCTCGCTCCTGTTCCCAGGTCAGCGTGCACCTACTGATGATGTCCCAGATTGAGACATCTGCATTTGCAGGGACTACGTCATTGGGAATCATCTCGTCAGCGGGGGAGTGAGATTGGAACTTCACTACCTCGGCCCCAGCTGTGGCGGCATCATCAATCATGCGCCGGGCTTTAGCCATGTCACCCTCATGGTTGATTCCAATTTCGGGAATCACATATGGCGGGTAAGCCGTGCCGATCTTTCGCCCTGCGATTTCTAGCTCTGGTTCGACTGCTTGTTCATTCACCATGCCGTCCAGCCTCCGTCCACGGCCAAGTTCTGGCCGGTCACATATGCCGAGAGGTCACTTACTAAGAACAAGCAGGCCCCCATGTAGTCCTCTTCGGTTGCCATCCGCTGTAGTGGTGTTCGAGATTCATAGGCAGTTCGAAACGAGTCTGGGTGGTCGCGAAATACCCCGCCAGGGCTAAGGCAGTTGACGCGAATATCGGGAGCCAAGGTTGTCGCCATCCACTTGGTCAGTTGGATGACCCCACCCTTGCTCGCAGCGTACCCAGCGGCGTTACCCATCTCGGTGCCTTCATAGATGCGCCAGTCCGGACCCACCATTCCATATGTTGAGCCCACCGTGACAACAGAACCGTGTCCACTCGACCGCAGCGCAGGAGTGCAGGCCTGAGTCAGCACGAATACTGCAGTCAGGTTGATCTCGAGGGCTTGTCGCCAGACGCTGGTTGCTTGTTGTTCGAACGGGGTGGTCCAGTTGTCCAGAGGTTCAGAACTGACAAGTGCAGCAAAATGGACAAGACCGTCGATACTCCCGGTCCGGTCGAGTACCTGCTCTGCTATCGAGCGTGTGGCCTCTTCATCAGAGAGGTCACAAGGCACAGCGAACGCTGATCCTGAGCGGCCTTGTTCAGCCTCTTCTGCTGCTGAAGTGCAGGCCTCTGCGTTCAGGTCGACTACTGCGACCGTGGCACCTCGTTCTACGAGGGCTGCTGTGGCTGCGCGCCCAATATGACCCGCACCTCCGGTGACGATCACGGTTCGGCCTGTTAGGTCTGACATCTCGGCGATGCTGCGAAAGGCGCTGCGCGGAGTCTCAGTCATCAGCGGCCTCTGCGGTCTTGGTGGTTCGGCTGCGCTGCAGCAAGAACTCTGCAAAGGCCAAGTCGGTCTCGGTGTCGATATCGAGGCTTCGTTCGGCAGGAACTTCGACCGCAATCACCGTTCCATCGTAAAGCGAGTCTGCAGTTTGCACATACGTTGGATTCACCACAAAGGCAACGGTACCCACATCAAAGGTCAGCGGAGCGTCTTGTCTTCGATGAATCCGACGTTCCGGTTCGAGAACCAGGCGGGCAAAGCCTTGGTCATCCACTGTGACCATGTTGAACCAAGGATTGCGATGCGATGCAGTCACGGTGAGTACCACGTCCGCGTCTCTGCTGAGCGAAGCGTCTACGCAGCGTTGCAAGTCCCCGACGTTTCGGAGAGGTGCAGTGCAGGGTACAACGAGTAGTCGATCGGGTAGCTCTCCGCGCTCATCAAGCCAAGTGAGCAGATGGCGCCAAGCGTCCCACTCTCTTGCTGTGTCTCCCGAGAGCGACTCCGGTCGAAGCCAAGGAACTTCTGCACCTGCTGCACGGGCAAGTTTGGCGATTTCTTCGGAGTCCGTCGAGACGATGACCCGCTCGACATGTTGACATGCTGCGGCCTGTTCGATCGCGTGAACAACGAGAGGGCGGCCGTCAAACAGTCGCTGGTTCTTATCGGGGACCCCTTTGGATCCCCCGCGAGCAAAGACTGCGGCGATGACGTTCACTGTTCTTGCCTGACGTGTTGCTCCACGGGGGCAACTTGGCCGCTCATGTAACTCTTTCGGGCGGCATCGATGATGGCCAAGGCGAGGATGCCGTCCTCAGTTGTGCAACGAGGATGAATTTCCGGGTTGGAAAGCTCCAGAAGGTGCTCGATGAGCCTGCGTTCTGCTCGGTCACGTTCCCCTCCAGCAAACTCGGCGATGGTGTGGGCTGTGCCATCGGGCTGCTCCTGTCGAATCGTAGATCTCAGCGCGTCAACCCGCAGGGTCCCCTCGGTTCCAAGAATCACCCAATCTCTGACCGGTTCATCAGCAACCATGTCGAGATGAACTGAGCCAGCGATATCGGCACTTGTTACGAGTTCAACCTCAGCCACGGTTTCAACCTTGCCGTCGGTTGGTGCACCATCGAACCTCAAATCGCAATGCGTGACGCTCATAGCAGTGCAGTCCAGCGCAAAGCAAAGCGCATCTAACTCGTGGCTGAGTTCTAACAGCACGCCTCCACCGAGCTCCGCCCGAGCGCTCACCGATGCAGTGGCTTCCGTGCCTGTCCGCCAAGACCCAAGGTGCTGGCCAACACTCAGGGAAAAGCCAGTTGGAGTGCCGATGACTCCGAGGTGAACAAGTCGACGTAGTTCAGGAAGCAGGTCGCCAAATCTCAGGTGGTAACCGAGGAGGGCCTGATTGCCGCTCTGCAGTTCAGCAGTGTGAATCTCCTTCGCACTCAAAAGGTCAGCTGCAAGGGGCTTTTCGATGAGTACAGGGGAGTGCAACCGAAGCAAGCGGACTGCTACATCTGCATGCAGCGTTGATGGGTTTGCAACTATGCAAAAATCAGGAGGGCAGACGTCCTCAGGAAGAGCGAGGGCCTGGTCCAGGGTGCTTGCAAACGACACATCCAGATTTTGAAGCTCCTCACGTGGCTGAACGCTTTCGGGGCGTTGAACTACCGTGATCGAAATCTCTGGTGCAATGCTGCGCAGGGCAGCGGCATGGCGTCGACCGGCGCTTCCTGACCCAACAATCACTGCTCGTCTCATGGGGTCACTCGAGTGGGCCTTGGTCGTTCATCTCGGTCAGGTTTGAGAGAGCGATTCTCGCTCGTTAAGCCACCTCACTCTACCGAGTACTTACTCAAATCGGACTGCTCAACCCTTTGATCTTGCGGACCGCTACTCAGACAATCAGTCGGCCGGGCAGGACTGCCCGAGAATTCCGAGGAGCCGCTGTACCGACTAGCCGTACTGAGCCGCCCTCTGCGTTGATCGGGAAGGATGAACTGGTGGACCTGATCTGTGAAGAAGTGATCGTGACTGCAGTGGTGGATGCCGAAGTCAACTTGAGCAGTGCTGCTTTGCCAGCAAGGTCGACCTGAGCGCCTGTAAGTGTGACCGTGCCCGCTGTCTTTGATCCAAGAGCCATCCAAGTGCTCTTCGGTCGGATTGTGTCGTTGATAAAGCTTCGTTCTGCAGCAACGCCCTCAAGCACAGCAATCATTCCGGCCCCCTCCCAGGTTGAACCGATCGAGGTCACAGGACCCTTCAAGAAAGAACCACCGTTCTTTGGCAGGCCAGACTCGGAGCAACGGATCAGCGTGGTTTGCGAACTACTGCCCGATTGGATGAGGGCGCAGTTGATGGCGGAAACTGCCTTGAGGTCGTGTCTTCCAGTCGAAGCTGGGGTGCCGTTTACGTAGATCACGTATCGATTCCAGTCCAAGCCCGTGATGGTGTCTGCATTCAGGTTGAGATGGGGGTGGATGTAGAGCCCGATCGAGGAATACTTTGAGTTCGCAGGCGCTCGCAGGATGGTGTTGCGCAACTCAAGTGCCCCCGAACCACCATGTGACTCAAAGAATGCAATGCCATCAACCCAGCCACTCAGGTCGCAGTCGGTGACTTCAAATGCACCACCGCCGGCACGAATGATTCCACTGCCGTAGCCGCCCGTAATGGTCACGTTTCGAACCACCAGTCTTGAGTTCCAAGTCCGGTACAGCTGCCATGAGATTCCGCCCATGATGTTCTCGGTCGCAGGGTCCCAGTTAGCAGTAGAGGGGCCCTCAATGCGGAGGTTCTTGATTTCTAACTGTGAGCCATCACGAAGGGAATCAGCGTTGAGCAAGTGTGCAGTTGGGGGCTTTGAACCAGCAACTCGCAGGGTTGTTCCATTGCCTTCAATCCGCATGGACTTCTTGATGCGCAAGGTGGTTCCTTCGGGCAGGTCGATGACTCCACCAGGGAAGACGCAGACATCAGTTGCAGAATCCAGTAGCAACTGTAGATAAGCAGCTGTCACCACAGTCGGAACAGCAGGCGCCACAGTTGTAGCGGGGCCT
>CAFBPW010000030.1_pt1 | contig 11215 bp, 10 predicted proteins | sample 7269811 | NCBI WGS metagenome assembly CAFBPW01 (sample SAMEA6814157, study PRJEB35770) | uncultured Actinomycetes bacterium | biome: Freshwater; feature: Freshwater reservoir; material: water | place: Czech Republic | collected 2017-06-27 | depth 30m m | reverse complement strand
TGCGCTGCAGTGAGTTGGTCAACGAGCTCGGTCTGTAGCGCCACCGGCCAAGAACCGACAACAAATACCAATTTTGCCACTCGCGGGTCGAGGGCTGGGCGAGCCGAGGCAAGCACATCATCAATGAGAGCGTCCACGCGTTCCTCATCAGCTTCATGCACCGTGACCGTGGTGCCTTGCCAAGCATGATTGATCCCAGCAGAGACCAACAGGCTGCCAAGAAGACCGCGGGATTCACCGGCCCAGCTTGAACACTCATACGCCATCTGGCCGTCTTCTAGGCCAACATCTTCCGAAGCTAGAAACTCCTCGACATCTTGCTCGAGGCTGGATGGATCAGTATTCGATTCAGTCACAGCGAAATGATCGCATGCTCCGCGTCGCCACGCTTGAACTGTCTAGCGAATTCCGGGAATTCACAATCAGAAGTGAGTGGTGCTTCCCTGCAGTGGGTATCCTCCAGAGATGTCCAAACAAGCACCAGACCGTAACCTTGCGATGGAACTCGTTCGCACCACCGAAGCAGCAGCCCTAGCAGCCTCAGACTGGGTTGGCCGAGGAGACAAAGAGGGTGCCGACGGTGCTGCAGTGGATGCCATGCGGCTCATCATGGGAACCGTGCAGATGACTGGCACTGTGATCATTGGCGAGGGCGAAAAAGACGAGGCTCCTATGCTGTACAACGGTGAGGTCGTCGGAGACGGATCTGATCCTCAGGTCGACATTGCAGTTGACCCTGTTGAAGGAACCACCCTGACTGCAACGGGTCGCGGCGGTGCAACCTCGATTATTGCGGTATCCGAGAAGGGCTCCATGCTTGACCCGGGTCCGATTGTCTACATGGAAAAAATCGCAGTTGGCCCCGAAGCTGCTGGGGTGGTGGACATCCGGGCCACTGTTGCAGAGAACTTGAAGGCTGTGGCCAAGGCCAAGGGATTAGAGGTTCGCGAAATCACTGCCATGGTGCTAGACCGACCGCGCCACGCCGAGATAATCGATCAGATTCGCTCAGCCGGAGCCCGCATTCGCCTGATCGGTGATGGCGACGCACCGGGGGCTATCTCGACGGCGATTCCCGACACCGGAGTCGACATCCTCTTCGGAATCGGCGGCACTCCCGAAGGCGTTATTGCCGCGGCAGCGCTGAAATGCTTGGGCGGCGAGCTAGTTGGGCGGCTTTTTGCCCGCGATGACGCAGAACGCCAAGCCGCAATTGCATTTGGTCACGACCTTGATCGGGTTCTTGGCACTGACGACTTGGTAGCCGGAGACAATTGCTTCTTCGCTGCCACTGGGATTACTGACGGGAACTTGCTGAAAGGTGTGCACTACAACCGTTTGGGTGCCACGACGCAGTCACTAGTTATGCGATCTCGCTCGGGGACAGTGCGATTTGTTGATGCGCAACACCGACACACCAAGTTTGAGAACTGAGCACTCTGCAGTCCGATCTCATTGTTTTCCTAGTCAGACAGGTCAGGAGACAGCAGAGTTGTTGAAAACGGGACTACTTATTGACTACTAACGTGTACTCATGCCCCCAATTATTGAAGTTGAAAATCTCCATAAAAGCTTTGGGGACACCCATGCCCTAGCGGGTGTTTCGTTTCAAGTGGAACGAGGGAGCGTGCTTGGGCTACTCGGGCCAAATGGGGCCGGCAAGACCACTGCAGTGCGTGTCCTAGCTACTTTGCTAGCCCCCGATCAGGGAACAGCCAGAGTGGGCGGGCTGGACGTTTCGACTCAAGCTAACGCCGTTCGCTCCATCATTGGACTCACGGGGCAGTACGCGGCTGTAGATGAGAAGCTGACCGGGGCTGAGAACCTTCGCATGGTTGGCCGCCTCTTAGGCATGAGTTCATCTCAGGCTCGTTCCCGTGCAACGGTGCTGCTTGAACGATTCGACCTGAGCGATGCCGCTGATCGTCAGGTGACGACATACTCGGGTGGCATGCGCCGACGAGTTGACCTGGCAGTCAGCTTGGTGGGGAGTCCCGAGGTGCTGTTCTTAGACGAACCCACCACGGGACTCGATCCTGCAAGCCGAAGCGAACTCTGGGCGATCACGCGCGAGCTCGTAGCTGACGGAACCACTGTGTTGCTGACCACGCAATATCTTGACGAGGCTGACGAACTCGCCGATCGAATCGTGGTCATCGACCACGGGCAGGTCATCGAAGAGGGAACCGCAGACGAACTCAAGGATCGAACTGGTGGCCGAAGCCTAGAGATTGAGTTTGAGACCAGTGCCGAACTGGCAGCCGCAGCCTCAGTACTCCAGCCCTTTTCAGCCAAGGGTGAACTTCAGCAAAACGAGCAGGACTGCCTTTTGTCGCTCAGCGTAGACAGCGACACGGCACTAGCAGTTCGGGCAATTGCTGCGCTGACTGATGCTGGCCTGTCCCCTGCAGACTTCCGCCTGCACCGACCGAGTTTGGATGATGTGTTCATGGCTCTGACCGGACACGGAACCGAAACAGAGGAGCAAGAGGGCCCCGATTCGATTCCAGGAAATGCAAAATCCGGTGACACCAACACAGAAGCGATGAATTCATGAGTGACACAGCCACAGTTTCAACAGAGACCGCCACCTATCGCAGGCCCAGCGGCCTGAACGCCATCTACCAAGACAGTCGAGTGATTGCATGGCGCAACCTTGTTCACCTGCCTCGCACACCGCAGTTGGTCATCTTTACGCTGATTCAGCCCATCATGTTTGTGCTGCTGTTCACGTATGTATTCGGTGGCGCTATCGGTAAGGCGCTGCCACCGGGTGTCAGCTATGCACAGTTCCTGATTCCCGGAATCATGGTCCAGACGCTCGTTTTTGGAACTTCCGCTACAGCAGTTGGTCTTGCCGAGGACCTGCAAAATGGAATCATTGACCGATTCCGATCCCTGCCGATTAGCCGGTCAGCAGTCCTCAATGGACGCATTCTTGCAGACATGATTCGCCTGACTGCAGTGGCCACAGTCCTAGTAGTAATTGGCTATGTGGTGGGATTTAGGTTCCAAGGTGGTCTGGGACTCGGACTACTGATGATCCTTGTCGCCGTGGCGTTTGGAACCTCGATGTGCTGGATCATGACCAATATCGGAATGAGGGTCAAAGATGCCGAGACCGCCCAGACTGCTGGCTTTGTCTGGCTCTTTCCGCTGACCTTTATCAGTTCCGTGTTTACCCCCGTGTACACGATGCCGGCTTGGCTTCAGGTGTTTGCGCGGAACAATCCGGTCACCTTGGTGGCCAACTTGTTACGTGCGCTCTCTGTGGGAGAAGTCCTGCCAGGTTCAACCTGGGTCTCCATGAGCCTCCCCGTGTTCCTCTGGATTGTCGGAATCACCGCTGTTGCCGCACCGTTAGCGGTCAACCGATACCGTCAGGCCTGAACCTGCTCGGCTCCGCAGCGCATACCTAGCGCAGCGCCCGGCTACCCCGACCAAGAATCCACCGGCGAGTAGAGGGAGGAAGCGGGGCCGTGGCGCTCACCAGTGCCCGATAGCCGAGCGCTGGCACAACGCGCGCCTTCCTTGCGCTCACACCATCGAGTGAGTCAGCAGCAACCTTTGCAGCAGTGAGCCACGCCGCCTTCGGGACGGAACGTTGGTCCTCCCAATTGGAGCGCTTCTGAAATTCCGTGGACGTGAAACCGGGTAGCGCCGTGGTCATTGAAACACCAGTGCCTCGGAGTTCTTCAAACAGGGAATCTCCAAAGGAGCAGAGGAATGCCTTGGTTGCGCAATAGGTCGCGCTGCCGGGTGCCGGGTAAAGCCCTGCGATGGAGCCCACATTGAGAATCGCCCCAGAATCGCGCTGCAACATCGCGGGAAGGGCCGCAGAAGTGAGCCGAAGAACGGCGACAACGTTGACCTGAACTTCTTGTTCCTCTCGGGCAATCGGCAACTCCGAAAAATCTCCGTTTGTTCCAAAGCCCGCATTATTGATCAAAAGGTCAATGGGTAGCTCGGGGTCAGCTAGAAGACGTTCGATGGCAGCTCGAGCGACAGGGGCACTCAAATCCGCTTCACAAACCTGCACCTGCACACCGTGAGTTTGCTCTAGTTCCTGAGCGATCTCGTTGAGCTTCTCTACACCTCGCGCAACAAGAATCAGGTCCGAACCCTCCGCAGCTAGCTGGCGGGCGAAGGCCTCGCCGATACCGCTCGAAGCACCCGTGACCAGAACTTTCTTCCACCGGTTCGAGCTAGGCAGTCCCCGTGCGGAACGCGCAGTATCAGCAATGGAATCGGAGGGCATGGGCCGAGACTACTCCCCCGAGTAGACCAATAACTCTCGCAACAGGCTGCGACCCACAGGCGTAAAGCCGCAGCCCTGCAGCACCTCGGCTGCACTGATCAAGGAAGTCGTACCCTCAGAAGCAACCGAATTGGCCAGTAGCGAATTGGCCAGTAGCGAGTCAGCCTCTAACGGATGAGAGGCAACAGCACGCATCGCTCCGCGACGGGCGGCCTCAGCGCACCAGTGCATCAGCACTTGGCGGCCAATTCCAACAAGGCGCTGTTCGGAGTCAACGCAGAACTGCAGCAACTCGGCAGTCTTTCCCGCCACTGTCCCGATAGCCGCTGCCACCGGCACACCAGGACGCTCGAGCCGTTCAGCCACAACAAGCATCAGCCCGCTGAGATCTTCTTCCTCCGCAGTAAGCTGGCACCCCTTGGCCGTGAACAACTGAGCCACACGAGGCTCAAGAAGATTCACCGTGCGCAGCAGCAACTCAATCCCGCCGCGGCCAACCACCACCGGGGCTTCAAATGGCTCTTCAATGATCGGCAACCAAACCTCTGCCTTGTTGAGCGGCGAGAACTCCAGCAGATAAAGCCTACTTACTGGCCAAGGTGGAAGTTCCCCCGTGAACAACTGCAACGCAGGAGGAATCTGTTCTGCAGGCACTGAGTCACGAAGCGTCACATGCGCAGTGAAAGGCCAGACATCGGGTCGGTTCACGGGCGGCACTCTGAGTTGCTCACGCAGGGCGCGAAGCGCAGCTAAGTCTCCCTGCACGGCTAGGTGCAAGGTCGGTGTGTTCGGAGAGAATGAACTAATGGGACCGAGTGTGAGCGTGAATGGCGTGGTAGCCGAACCCACTGACCTCAGCAGGCCTTGCAACTGCTCTACGTCCTGATCAGCCAAGTTGACTGGCGGAACCAAGGTCAGATGAGGAGCAATACGATCGATTCGCGGATCACCAAGAAGGGACCGAACAGCTTGGATCTTGGCCGAGAGCCCGGCGGGAGGCAGGAGCGCGACTGCGACTCGACGACGTGGCATCTACCAAGGTTAGGTGAGAGCAGCGAGTACGACAGAGGGCCGATGCCGCCAAACGCCTAGGACCTCGGACCTAGGCGTTTGCTACAGAGAGTCGAACATTCGCTCGACGCAACGCTGCAGCGGCTTCAACATCTTCTGAATCGCTCGCAAGTGCCGACTCTGCAGCGCTCTTGGCCTGCTGCGCCCGAGCCACCTCGATGGTCTCGGACAACTCGCAGACATCAGACAAAATCGTCACGCGGGTGGTGCCATCTTCAGGAGGTGACACCTCTACAAACCCTTGATGCACTGCAATAATCTGCTCGCCGCCATCCTCGAGCAAAACTCGCACTGGGTGCGTTGCGAGTACGCCGATAAAGGGAACGTGGCCTGGCAAAAAGGCGATGTCGCCGGTGGTGGTACGACAAATCACCATCTTGGCTTCGCCTGTGTACGCAACGCGCTCAGGAGAGACAAGTTCGACGAGAAGCGGCATTAGGACTTCTTCTCGAGTTCTGCAGCCTTGCGCATTGCGTCGTCGGCACCGCTGACGTTGAAGAAGGCCTGCTCTGGCAGGTGATCAAGCTCGCCATCAATCAGCATTTTGAATGACTCAATGGTGTCATCCACCTCGGTGAACACTCCAGGCATGCCCGTGAAGACCTCTGCTACGTACATTGGCTGAGCAAGGAACTTCTGAATCTTGCGAGCGCGGTTCACAGTGATGCGATCCTCTTCTGAGAGCTCGTCAATACCAAGGATGGCAATGATGTCCTGAAGCTCCTTATAGCGCTGCAACATGACCTGAACTCGGCCAGCCACGTCATAGTGGGTTTGACCCACAATCTCGGGTCGCAGAATCGTTGAACTGGAGGTGAGTGGATCCACCGCCGGGTAGATACCAGCGGCAGCAATATCACGGTTGAGTTCAGTGGTTCCGTCGAAATGGGTGAAGGCAGTGAACGGTGCAGGGTCGGTGTAATCATCTGCGGGCACATACACGGCCTGCAGGGAAGTAATTGACTGACCACCAGTTGAAGTAATGCGCTCTTGTAGCTCACCCATCTCATCGGCCAAGGTGGGCTGATAACCCACGGCTGCTGGCATACGGCCCAACAGTGTGGACACTTCCGAGCCGGCCTGGGTAAAGCGGAAAATATTATCCACGAACAACAACACGTCTTGGCGCTGAACGTCACGGAAATACTCGGCCATGGTCAGTGCCGAGAGCGCAACACGCAAGCGCACTCCTGGCGGCTCATCCATCTGACCGAACACCAGTGCAGCCCTGTCGAGCACCGAGATCCCGGCTTCGACGTTGATCATGGTCTCGCCCATCTCGATGAAGAGGTCAGTACCTTCACGGGTACGCTCACCCACTCCGGCGAACACTGACACGCCACCGAACTTGCTGGCCACGCGGTTGATCATCTCGGTGATGAGCACGGTCTTACCCACACCAGCGCCACCGAAGAGGCCAATCTTGCCGCCCTTCAAATAAGGAGTCAGCAGGTCAATAACCTTGATGCCGGTTGGGAACATCTCGGCTTTAGGCTCGAGGGTGTCGAAGGCCGGAGCCGAACGATGAATCTCCCAGCGCTCAACTGCATCAACAGATTCCACGTCAAGTGGCTCGCCTAGCACGTTGAACACGTGACCGAGGGTTGCATCTCCTACTGGTACCGAAATGCCGGCACCCGTGTTACGCACTGGGGTACCTCGGGTCAGACCGTCAGTAGGCTTTAGCGAGATGGCTCGTACTCGGCTATCGCCAATCTGCTGGGCTACCTCAGCGGTGACAAGAGACTCTTCGCCGTGACCGCTAATGGTGAACTGCAAAGCCGTGTTGATCTCTGGCAGCGAACCGGGTGGAAACTCGATATCAACTACAGGTCCAGCAATGGCGACAATCTTGCCGTCTTTGAGTTCGGTTTCAGTGACCGTCATGAGAATCTCCTGGTCGGGTTGAGCGACAGCTTCGTAATGGAGCTGCGGATAGTTGAACAATGGGATGAATCCGCATGAAGTGCGGTTTGGCTACAGCAGAACAAGGTCATGTGCGAGGTGTCTCGTGGTTCGAATGTTGGGTGCGGCGATCAAGCACGTTGGGGAAGGGATCAGCTGACAAGTGATCGAGCAACAAGTCTTCAGGGCCAGACTTGTCGTCAGCTAGGGCCTCGGCGCCGCTGATGATTTCCATAATCTCGGTGGTGATTGCCTCTTGGCGCACCTGGTTCATCTTGCGGGTGTACTTGATGATGAGTTCTTGAGCGTTATCGGTGGCGGACTTCATAGCTCGCTGGCGGTTTGCTAGCTCCGAGGCTGCCGCGTCGAGCAATGCTGCGTAGATACGAGACTCGATGTAGCGAGGAAGGAGCGACTCGAGCACAGCGTTCGCCGAGGGCTCAAACTCGAACCCTGCAGTGGCGCCTGCGTCCCCCGCAGAAGCAATCGTCTCTTCAGACTCGAGGGGCAAGAAACGCCGAACCACGACCTCTTGTGTGCCGAGAGTAACAAAGCGGGTATAGGCAAGATCGATTCGATCGCATCCGCCGTTCACAAACATGTCAGTAACTCGGGCTGCAATAGCTACTGCTTCTTCATAGGTTGGGCGGTCCGTGAACCCACTGAATGAGGCGTCTATGTCAAAGTTCCTGAACCGGAAATATCCCTCTGCCTTGCGACCCACGGTCACCAGCGAATAGTCCAGACCCTTGGACCGCGCATCCTGAATCTCTTGCTCGGCGGCGCGAATCACGTTGGTGTTATAGGCGCCGGCCAAACCACGGTCCCCAGAAAGGACGAGAACGCCGATCTTTTCAACCTTTTCGATTGGTCGCAGCAAAGGGTGATCGGCATCGGCCCCTGCAGCCGCTAAGTCCTGAATGACCTCTGTGATGCGTTCGGAATAGGGCCGCGCCTCGTTGGCCCGCACTTGGGCCTTGACTACACGAGTAGCCGCGATGAGTTCCATGGCGCGCGTAATCTTTTTCGTGTTCTGCACGCTGGCGATACGCCTGCGTAGTACTCGTTCCTGTGCGCCCGGCATGGGGTCTCCCTACTTCCGATCGTCCGAAACTTCAGCGAAGCTCTGTGTCGGCGGAGTCTGGACGGACAATCTCTTCTTCGGGCAGATGAATCGGTGCACGTTGCAAGCTGGCCTCGGCCTGCGCCATGGCCTCGATCTCGGGGGCTGAGCCGTCGGCAACTGCTCCTTCGAACTGCTCAGTAAAGGCCTTGATAGCTGCTTCAAAGCCGTCAACATCTGCGATGTCGCCGCTGCTGCGAATGCCTTCGAGTGCATCGCTATGACGGGTTCGGAACCACTCAATCAAGCTGGCCTCGTAGCCGGCCACATCAGAGATCTCGATGTTGTCGAGATAACCACGAGTTGCGGCGAAGAGCACCACACACTGCTCTTCAACCGACATCGGAGAGTTGATCCCCTGCTTGAGCAGTTCGGTCAAACGGTAGCCTCGCTCGAGCTGCGCCTTGGATGCAGCATCAAGGTCAGAGCCGAAAGCGGCGAACGCTTCAAGGTCGCGGAACTGCTGCAGATCAGACTTGAGCGTTCCAACGGCCTTCTTCATGGCCTTGATCTGCGCCGAGGAACCCACTCGTGACACAGAAATACCCACGTCTACTGCGGGGCGAATACCGGACTTGAAGAGGTCGTCCTGCAAGAAAATCTGACCATCAGTAATCGAGATCACGTTGGTTGGAATATAAGCAGAAACGTCGCCAGCTTTGGTTTCGATGATGGGCAGTGCCGTCAAAGAACCACCTGGCTTGCCGGGCTCATCCTTGAGTCGAGCAGCACGCTCAAGCAAGCGGCTATGTAGATAGAACACGTCACCTGGGTAAGCCTCACGCCCTGGTGGACGGCGGAGAAGCAACGAAACCTGGCGGTAAGCCTCGGCCTGCTTGGACAGATCGTCATACACGATGAGAGCGTGCTCGCCGTTGTCCATCCAGTGCTGGCCCATGGCACAACCGGAGTAGGGGGCGAGGTACTTGAAGGGTGCTGGGTCTGATGCGGGTGCAACAACCACCACGGTGTAATCAAGTGCTCCACGCTCTTCAAGGGTTGCCACTGTTTGAGCAACCGTTGACGCCTTGAGCCCAACGGCTACGTAGATGCACTTCACACCTAGGCCACGCTGATTAATGATCGTGTCAATAGCAACGGTGGTCTTGCCTGTCTTGCGGTCACCAATGATCAGTTCTCGCTGACCGCGACCCACGGGAATGAGGGAGTCAATGGCCTTGATGCCTGTCTGCATCGGCTCTTTCACCGGCTGGCGGCCCATAATTCCTGGGGCCTGAATCTCCATGCGGCGAGACTGCACATTACTCAGTGGACCCTTGCCGTCGATTGGCTCACCGAGGGTGTTGACAACTCGGCCGAGCAGGCCATCACCGACGGGAACCGACAAGATGTTGCCAGTCGCCTTCACTGACTGTCCCTCTTCGATGGAGTCAACCTCGCCGAGCACCACTGCTCCGATTGACTCCTCATCAAGGTTGAGCGCTAGGCCAAGCAGTCCTGATTCAAACTCAAGCAGTTCGTTCACTGCTGCGTCGGGCAATCCCGAGACCCGGGCGATACCATCGCCCACCTCGAGCACGCGACCTACTTGGGTCAGCGATACATCGGGGGTAAACCCCTCGAGGTTTTTCTTGATTGCTGCGCTGATGTCGGCAGTATTGATTGTGAGTTCAGCCATGTGGGGAAATCTCCTGCGGCGTGGTGTTGGTGCGGTGTAATCAGTGAACGGTTTGTTCACCGATGATCTCTCTGTGAGTGATAGCTATTTTCAGCGATACTTCATTACTTCTTACGATTGCTGTGCTGTAGATCTTTAGAACGCGTCCCGAAGTTGATTGAGGCGAGTTCGGACGGTTCCATCTAGGACGGAGTCTCCAATTTGGGTGACGAGGCCACCCATAACCGACGGATCAACAATGTTCTTGACCAAGATGTCCATATTGGTGCGGGCCTTGAGCGCGGCAGTCAATTCCGTCAACTGAGCATCGGTGAGGGCAACTGCTGAGCGCACCTCTGCCACGGCTTGGCCTGAATTGCTGGCAGTGCGCTGTACGAGTTCGTTTGCAATCTTTACCAAGTCAGCGGCGCGACCAGCACCAACGATCATGGAGACAATCGCCAAGGTGGTCTGGGTGGCCTTGCCGGCAAGCAAGTCCTCGATGATCTGCTGGCGGCGAGAAACCGGAACATGCTGATCGGTCAAAGCCGATCGCAGTTCGTCATTGGACTCTAGGACGCGTCCGAGTCGGAACAACTCGTCTTCAACCTCTACAAGGTCGCCCTCTGCTTGGGCAATTGCAAAGGCAGCGTCTGCGTAAGCGGTGATGCGTGTGTCGCTCATCTTTTCGTTCGCTCTGCTCTCGGTAGGACTGTGGATTCTTGCTAGTTAAACTGTGTCTGTACTGAATTCTTCGCAACGGCTTGGTTCAACAGATTGGACTCTGCGGATTGGTTCAACTGATTGAACACTGCAAGCCGCAGCGGTTTTTGATATGCGATTAGTTCTGGCTTCCGACTTGATCGATATAGGACTGAATGAGCCGCTGCTGTGTTGCCTCGTCAAGTGATGACTCCACCACTCGCTCCGCTGCACCGAGCGAAAGTCGCGACAGTTCCCCAGCTAGGTCAGACTCTGTCTGCTGGCGAGTCGACACCAGGTCTGCCGCTGCCCGCTCGGTAACACCCTGGGCATCTCGTGCTGCACGAATGGTCGTGTCATTGCCTAGTTGCTCTGCATCAGCATGCGCCCGCTCGATGATCTTGGCGGCTTCTGTGTCCGAGTCAGCTAGTGCAGCCTTAATGCTGTCCCGGTCAGTCTCGGCGGCGATTCGGGCCTGCTCCGCCTCATCAAGAGTCGCCTTGATTCCAGCTATCCGGCCAGAGAGGAACTTGAGAGT
>CAFBPW010000028.1_pt1 | contig 11416 bp, 10 predicted proteins | sample 7269811 | NCBI WGS metagenome assembly CAFBPW01 (sample SAMEA6814157, study PRJEB35770) | uncultured Actinomycetes bacterium | biome: Freshwater; feature: Freshwater reservoir; material: water | place: Czech Republic | collected 2017-06-27 | depth 30m m | reverse complement strand
ACTCCGGCAGTTCAGCTAGAAGCGCAACTGCTGCGGCTGATTCGTGTCGCTCCCCGACACAGTCGAACGGTTTCTCTGCTGACCAGAGTTCTCGGACAGGGTCCAGATGGTCGGACTCATCAAGTAAGTCTCGACCGAACTGCTCGCGCACCTGATCCGGGCTCAGAGAGGGTGCCAGCATCAGTGCCGTGAATAGGCATTTTGCACAATCCCCGCATGGTCGTTGCGTGCGACTGGATTCGTTTTCATTCCAAAGCGTAAAGGCACGATTGCAAGAAACGATGTCAGATGCCAGGCCTCGCTGGGCGACACTGCGGCCGATTGCAAGCTCGGTCATGGGCCGCAGCAACGACAAGTAGCGAACCCCAATCGGGTCGAACACAGCTCGCAGGAGTTGCTCTGCCTCGGCCGATTTTGAGTACTGATGGTTCACTTCGATTTCTGGCCGGCCTGCCTCTGCGGGGATCACCAAGCTGGGCTCCGAAGCCGAACGCTCCAAGCCCATCAGCACGTCGCGACGGTCGATCAGCACAGCAAGCGCAACGGCGATTGCCGAGTTGATTGCCGTCACCGGCACATGCCCGTTGAGTGCACCAGCAGCAACAAGCTCTCGCAACTGTGGGTCGAGTGTGCGCTGAACGCTCAACAATGGTCGCCCAAGGTGCTCTGCCAGATGTTGATGTGCACCCTTTGGGTTGACCGCCATGAGCACACCGTCGGGAACGAGATCAGCAACGAGCGCCGAATCCTTGCCGCCGCCAACCGGAATCAACGACCCGTCTCGAACGGTCGGTGAGTCGACTGTCAGTTCGGGGGCGATGCCCGGGCGTTCAACTAAGTCCACTGGAAGCGGGACTGGCAGATTGTTTCGATAGGCAAACTCGCGCAGCCCCTCGTCATACATTGCGAGCAGCAAGGCGCTCTCGGCGGCGTTCAGAGCGGGAGCTTCAATCTGAGTTGGGGCAATCGACTTGTAGTACGAGACGCCTGCGATCAGCAGGAGAACTCGCACGGCCCGGCTGAAATCCTCAAAGCCGACCTGGCCCTCTTGTGGAAGGTCGCGGTCAAACTCAATGACTTCGGTGAACTCCTGCGTGCTGCCAAACCCATAGTGCAATCGGACTATGGGTCCGTCCACACTGCTGTGGCTGATGATGAAAGGCCCTGAGGGTTGCTGCTCGCTCATACAAATTCCCTACCGGCAAGAGAAGACACCGGCACAGTCTGGCCCCAAGGGGTCAAGCAAGTAATGGACTGCGCACCGAGTAAGTCTGCGAGTGTCAGGCTCTGCTCCTGCGCTCCGCTTGATTCGATCTGCGCGCTTCTGCACGCCGAGTGAATGGCTCCGTCTTGAAGCGGGGGCGTCAGGATCGTTGCGTTACCCATCCGAACAAAGACACTGTGCTGGTCGATACAAGCAACATGGCCTTCCAGATTTAGCCACAGAGTTGCGTCAGTCTGCTCACTTTGAACTCTGCCCGCTATCAATTCGGTGTCCTGAGACAGCAGAAGTCTGGCCGCAGGGCTGCTCTGATTGCGCCGATGCGAGGCCAGGGACACTCGCAGCCCATTCGGAGAATCCGGGGAAAGAACCCGAGGAGGCGTGAAGTCAGCGAGGTGCATAAACCAGTCTCCACCCGGCGGGGCTGCTTTATGGCTGATAGCGCTAGGCACAAGTGCAGCCGACAAATACGGCGGCTGCCCAGAGCCGTCCTGCTCAGAGCCCGGGAGCGCCGCAGTAATTTGTGATGCTGCCAGAGCAGGGTCAAAGCCCGTGTACCCAAGGGTCTGCGCCGCCTCGCTCAGAACTTGAACATGCGCCTGAACCGTTTGCGCCACTCGATCTACCCCCGTGTCAGGGTCGGCGCTGATGTAGACAACTGGCGAGATCCCAAGCAGTAGCCCAAGGCGGGCTTCGGTGTCTTGGCTCAACAAATCCGAGTCCACGATCTTGCCGTCAATCCAAAACAGTGGTGTCGATGTCTGGGAACTCTGAGTTGATGACGCCATGTCTGTGGTCCAGTCTCGGTGCTGCACTCAACCTTGGCAGCAGAGCAAGGATTGTACTTCGCAGGAGTCGGCCGGATTAGAAGTAGATAACCTTCTCTGCGTTTGCAGTCGCCTCATCCAAGTCGAGCGTCCAAGCTCCGGTCGAGAGGTACTTCCAGCCGTAGTCACAGACGATGAAGACAATGACGCCCGACTCGATTTTTTGAGCCACCTTGCATGCGCCGGCAAGGGCTGCACCGGCAGAAATGCCAGAGAAGACCCCGGCATCGGCCAGCTTGCGGGTGTATTCGAGTGACTCCCTCGGACGCACTATGGACTTGCCGTCTAACAGGTCGTATCCGCCCCACTTATCGAACACCGGCGGGATATAACCATCCTCGAGCGAACGCAGCCCTTCAACTTTTTCTCCCGTAGGAGGCTCGACAGCGAGAATCTTTATCTCGGGGTTGTGCTCCTTCAAGAAGGTGCCCACTCCCATCAGCGTTCCAGAGGTGCCTAGCCCAGCAACAAAGTGAGTGATGTCAGGAACGTCTCGCAGGATTTCTGGGCCGGTGGTTCTGTAGTGCGCCCGGGGGTTTGCCTCGTTTGCATACTGATACAAGAAGATCCAGTCGGGGTGCTCTTCAGCCAATTCGATTGCCCTGCGGACTGCACCATTTGAGCCTTCTTCGCCGGGGGAATCGATGATTTCAGCACCGTAGACCTCGAGCAGTTGACGGCGCTCAATGGATACATTGCCCGGCAAAACAATCTTGATTTTGTAGCCTCTAATCCGGCAAATCATGGCCATGGCTATGCCGGTGTTGCCCGAGGAGGGCTCAAGAATCGTGCATCCGGGTGTGATGCGCCCTTCGGCCTCGGCCTCGGTAATCATCGAAAGCGCAATGCGGTCTTTGACTGAGCCTGCAGGGTTCTGCCCTTCCATCTTGCCCAGAATTCGCACGTTGGGATTGGGGCTGAGTTGGCTCAAGTCGACAATCGGCGTGTTGCCAATCATCTCGAGCACGGAGTTATAGACAGTCATGGGTTGGCTCGGAGTGAAGTCATAATCCTGACCTGAATGCTAGGAAATTCCTGAGTCGAGAACCATTCGGGGGGCTGTGACATCCGAGAGCTGAATCGAGCAGGTGCAATTTGGCGACTCATGGTGCCAACGTCACTTGCTCCTCGGTGATTTCGCCATCAACAATCCGGTACGACCGAAGCGAGGGCAGGTCATCTCGAAGTGACACAATGACGTAGTGCCAGTCAGGGTCGGGCGCCTGAGCCACATCGGTCGGAGACGGGTATGCGTCGGTGTGTGTATGAGAATGCATGACTCCCAGAATCTGCCAGCCGTTCGCTTCGGCATCTCGGTCTGCTTGCAAGAAAGCCTTGCCGGGAACGGTATAGAGCTTTGAGCTCTGAGCCTCGTTCTCGCAGGGATAGAACTGCAGCACCTGTGCCGCTTGCGAGTTTGCTGAGTCCGCTAGGCCCGCGAAGAGTCCACAGGCCTCAAGCGGCATGTCGTCAAGTGCGTGGGCGAGCATCTGCAGGTGGATTTGTGGGGTCAAGCTCAGCACGCTGCCAAAGCTAGTGCGGCCGTCTGGGTTTCGGTTTCATCTGGACTTCGCGTCTGGAGCGCTTTTTCGACACATAGTGTCGATTTTGCGCTCCGGACGCGCTTCGGCGATCAGTAGTAACCTTGCCTGTTCTGTGAAGCAGACCGGTATTCAGGTGATCGCCACCAATCGGCAGGCTCGTCACCGTTACGTTCTGACCGACACCTACGAGGCCGGCATTGTTCTGACCGGTAGCGAGGTCAAGTCGTTGCGAGAGGCGAAAGTGCAGCTCACCGACGCGTGGGCCTCGATCGACGCGGGCGAGGCCTGGATGCATGGCATGCACATTGCTGCTTACTCACACTCGCAACTGCATAGCGGTCACTTTGCAGTGCGCGATCGCAAGCTTTTGTTGCATCGCAATCAGATTGACCGCATCGGCATGAAGCTGAAGGTGGAGCGGCTCTCGCTTGTGCCGACCAAGCTGTACTTCCTTGACGGCAAGGTGAAAGTTGAGCTCGCAGTCGGTAAGGGCAAGAACGTGGGCGATAAGCGAGAAGACATCAAGCGGCGAGACTCTGAGCGCGATGCTGCACGAGACATCGCAAATGCCCGGCGACGATCCGACTGACTGCTGTTCCTACCCTCTCCCCCGCAGAGGTCAAACTGCTTCCGTGCTGATAAAGCAGTGGCCGACTGTCCGACCGACCCGGTACTCTGTAAGTGCTGCTAGCAGAGAGGTAAGGCAAAGAGTGACTTAGCGGTGCAGCAGTACAGCAAGACCGCCGTACAGAAATACCGCAGTACAGCAATGCAGAGGGGCTGACTGGTTTCGACGTTGGGACCTGGAAGTCGAGTTTGCGACCCGAGTTGCCACAGACTCGTTAAACGGGGGCACAAAATGAACCGCCAACGAGCAGTTCGCTCTCGCAGCCTGATTTAACCCAGGTTGAAGAGAGTCATCGTGACCGGCAACGGCGCACGGGGCCTGATCCATGCAGCCCGGCAACAGAAGCGTGGATGGACCGTAGGGAAAGACCACTGACCGTGTGAAAGAACACTGACATCGGGGAAAGACCTGGTGGTGGCCTCCTTGTGAGGTCCGCTGACCTGCCAGTGCGGTAGCCATCGAGGCCGCAGTGCAGGAATGGTCGTAGCGAGTTCGGTAACCACCTAGCGGACGGGGGTTCGATTCCCCCCAGCTCCACTCCGGGGGTTTCCCCGTAATTCGGGTGATGGTTTCCCCGTAATTCGGGAATCTGTTCCCCGTAATTCGGGGCCCTCAGGCTGCGGTCGCATCGACTCTTGCCTTTTGGCGCATGGTCGAAATGACCTGTTCCTCTTCGGCTGTTAGGAACACGAATCCGTGGCAATCGGCGTCTTGTTGAAGAAGCACGTCGCCCTCGCCGACTGCGAATAGGTCGGTGTTGCCGCGCAGCATGCGCAGGTTGTGCGCCACAAGCGCAACGCCAACCATGAAGCTGACTTTGGCGAGTCCTACAACTTGAAAGAATCCGCGTTCAACGTTTTCTGTTGTGGTGTTCTTCAAGTTTCCGAACGCCCCTTCGACATAGGTCCGGGCGTTGTAACGCAAACGCCATTTCTCGCTTCCCCAGTAGTGCTCTTGTTCGATCTTGGCTTGGGCATCAAGGCCAGTCGACACGGTGCGCTGCGTGCAGCACTTCGGGGCGGTTGCTAGGTCGGGTGGCTCAACAACGACGGGAAGCCCGTTGAGTTGTGCAACCTCGACGGTGCCTTCTCGCAAAGGGCAGCCCACAGTTCCGTTGATTGCTGGGCATTCCCACCGGGCACCGGTAGTTGCGCTCTGTCGGGAAACTCGCCGCATCGCGAATTGTTGTCGTTCGTCGATGGACGCAGCGAATTCGGCTTTGGTAGCGGCGCTCGCTGTTGGACCGGCAGATGCAATCGTTCCAAGCCGGGCAGGGGTAGATGGGCAATGCATCCACGCTGCAGCCATTTTCATGCCCTCGTAGTTGCGAAACCCTTGGTCGTTAGGGTGTAGATCAACGTGTTGGCGTACGTCTCGATCCATGAGTTCGTAGAACCAGCGGTCAGCTGTCTTATAGCTGTAATGGCGATCTGCGAGCAGGTCAGTCACGGTGTTCCCCATGGCAACAGAACGATCAATCAGACCCAGACTGGGGTCGACAATGTCGAGTTGCGCAGGTGACAGCTCAAACGTTTCGAACAGCGGGATGAATCCGTCTTGGCCTGAGTAGTCAGGTACACGGACAAGAGCGTGTAACTGATACCCGTAATAGGTTTCTCGTCCGCCGTCCTTACGGGTCTTCACTCCGTGGCCCGCGTCAGGGTCAAACGCCACAGAAACAACTGCATCGGTGTCCGTGTCAGCTGCCGGGTTTACCTGGGTGAGTTCCTCACCCGAGGCGTCCAACTTCAACAAGCCCGATGGGGCCTTACGTGGCTGTTTCCCGTAACTCCAGATTCCGGTCCCGTCAATCGCTCGCGAGGTCGAAGCCGACTCAGGAAGCGTGACGGCGAGCAACGAATGCAACAAGCCCAACACCGCTGACCGGCGGGCCTCGCGTTCGGTGTCGCTCAGATCCGGAAGCGAACCCGTCCCGAACTCAAGGTATTGCCCCATGGCCTCAACAATTTTGTAGAGATGCTTCTCAGTAAGGACCGCGCTGCTTGACCCGAGTTCGCGCACTCCGAGTTCATGTTGGGCGTCAAGGGGAAGCATTGCTGTGAGTACCCGGTGAACGTTGCGCACTACCAGGCTGCCTTTCCATTGCACTGCCAGCAGCGACCCGACAAGAAACGCTCGAGTGTTATGCGTCGGGGGGCGTCCACGCCTCGGTGGGCTCAAAAGGCGAAGGAGTTCCTCAGCGGCCCCGGAGCGATCTACTACCTCGATAGCTCGTTCGATGACTGATGGGTTGAATGGGGTGATCATCGTGCCACCCCCCGGTTGGTATCACCATCAAGGTGAGCAACGATCTCGGTCAGTGTCCGGGCCGAAGTCAACCCAGATACCGCCATGACAACCACGAGCGGCACATCAGAGGTGAGGAGGTCTGCAAGCCAGGTTGTGCGAAGTCGGCCCGCTTCTATTCTCGGGGCGTTCCCCAAAATGGTGGACCGCTCAACAACTTTGCCAGCAATATTGCGTCGAGTTGACGACAACCCGATCACCAGTTGAGTTGCGCTCAACCCTTCAAGCCCGGCACGCACCAGCGGTTCATACGCCCTGCGCACTGGCACCAGACGAGGACGTGGGGCTTGGACCTCAACCCAGATGCCGTCATCGCCACGGTCAACAACATGTGACTCGAAAAGATTTCGGAAGTCTTGTGAGTCAAGACCAGCGCCGCGTCCAAGGCCAACCACTGCGCACAACGCTCGACGCTGAACCGCAGTCGGCTGAGTCAACGCAAGGCGTTCAATCGCAGCCATCTCAACAGCGGTGTACGGGGCGCGCACCGGGTCATGCGGCATCGTCGCTGGCGCTGGCGGAACACCCGCAGGGTTCGCCGAGCGAGCCAACGAACGAAGATGACTCCGACAACTCGCACTACGACCCGTCACCGAAATGTACGCCTCGATCAGTTCGAAACGCATCGCAGAAAGAATCGTCAGGTCATGGCCTTCTAACGCGCACCACACCAAAAACCCTGCGAGGGCTACACACCGCTTCGAGAATGCATCCACACCCCGGGTAGGACACGTAGCGACAACAGCAAGAAACAACGGCCGCACCACCAGCCAATCCGTTTCTTCTAGCGAGACCGGAACAAACCGGTCAGCTCTCGCTGCAAGCTCCGCTGGCAACGGGTCCCTATGAACCCGCGAATCAAGCAGCGTTTCACGCTGACGTCGAACCGCTGCCCGTGACAAATGCTTAGCCATGACTGTCCTTTCGATGCTCTGCAACAACGCTGCAGAAGATGTTCAACATCGACGGTGCCCGAAGCGCGCGAATGCGCAACTAACCCCAAAACAAGCCGGACTTGTTCAACCATGCGGGCTGCTTGACGTCTAAAAACAAACCCGGACGGTCAACAACATGAACCACAACAGCGCAGACCCGATAGCAAAACGAATCGCCGCGTACACACCCACCACGCTCAGCGCTCAACGCTGGAAACAACTTCGAAAAGTTGTCTGCGAACTGGTGCAATCAACCCCACCGCACAACACCGAAGACGCCAAATCCCTCCTCGTAGCCACCTGCAACTACCTCGCATGGCTCGACAAAAACACCAGCACCGCAACCACCAACATGGCCGACGCCCTCACCGAAACCAGAATCATCGCCTACACCGCAGAACTCGCAACCAGCGCAGCCCAAAAAACTGTCAAAAACCAGCTCGGACGCCTCCGCAGACTCCACCGAAACGCCCACAACATCCCCACACCCAACACGAGCACAGCAAACACAACCACACACACCGCTCAACGATGCACCCCCTACTCCCCCGAAGAACTCAACACACTCCTCTCGCTCACCAACCCCGAAATCACCACAACAGTCACACTCGCCCTCACCACCGGCACCGTCATCCCCACAGCCCACACACACCCCAACGGCTACCCCCGCAGCGTCTGGGATACCGCAAGGCGCGCAGCCCGAACAGCAGGAATACAACTCGACTCACGCCGACTCCACGCAACATGGGCACACCAACAATCCCAACTCCCCACCCCAGCAGCACAACTCATCAGACAAGGCCTCAGCACCACAGACCTCAACACCATCAGCCGAACCGTGCACCCACTCCCCGTTGAACAACTCAAACTCGCCCGCTAAACCCCACCCAGCCCAGTGCGATTCAGATGCTGCGCTTTCGGTGTCTCGCCGTCACTCGCAGGTGAGACACACGAGGTGTTCTACAACCGCCAACGACATCAAGCCGCCGTTTGTCACCTCACCCCTGCAGAGTTCGAATTGGCCACCAAAGCATCGTGATCGATGAAAAACCACGGGTTCACCGAATAGGGTCAGCCGCAACCACGCTGCGCCATCTGAGTGCGCAATCACACCCCAAGAGGTTGGTCCGGCTTAGAACCAGTCGCGCGTGAGTCAACCAGCGATGCCGATAATAAGCCCAGCTGCGCCACTGAGTATCAGAAGTACCGCAAGTCCACAAAAGAACACCAGTGCTGACCAGTTTCGGAACGGAAGCAAGCTTTCGGGCATCAGATTGTCGAGCCGTCTCTGATGGACTGCACTGCCATGTGTCGACATTATCTTCCACCAGCAAACCGCGTACGAAGCTACGACCGCTCCACCGAGTAGGTAAAGCACGCACACGAGCGGGTTGGTGGGCCCCGGTGCGTTCACTGAAAGAACATCGGAAACGAAACCCCAAACATCAAAGCCTGTCTGTAGGGCCGGGGTATTGCAGCGAGAGCGCTTCGACAAGGCTGTCGGTCGGCCAGAGTGGATTTTTGAAGTACCACCAAGTGCGGAACATCCCGACGCGTCGACCGTCAATGTTGGCGAACGAGACAGTCCCCACTCCGTTTTTCAATCGCAGGCTGCTCGCTTGAATCTCGCCAGCCACAAGTCCGAAGGGTCCGTATCTTACGTGGACTGCATCCGCACGAAGTTCGATACGACAGGGTGCTCGAAACGAGCAGTAGATGAAAAAGAACACTGCCAGCAAGAGGATGCTCGGCCATCCTCGTCCGAAAAGGGAACCAACTACTGCGCCTTGGAACCCTGCAATGAACGGTTGCTGAATCTGGTAAAAACTGGTTTTCCGATCCCCATGTGTCACGGCGTGTACGAAATGCCCGGTGTCCCTACACCGATCGACGACAATTTGCGACCATTTGACGACGCACAAACCCAGTAGCAGGCGCCGGCGGTCGGACCATTCGTACCTGGAATCGCAAGGTTCGCCGAAAGGCCTACACCTGATTTCCAAAGGGGTCCACGTCCCACTCCGAGACCTCCCCACCTCACCTTCCCCCAGCCATTCACTGATGCGCAGGCATACACACAGCCGGTCACGGAGATGGACGACCGAACTTCATTGCCCAGGCGTATCACCGTACGATTTTCGCTCTTGAATCGAGCAGAGCAATAACCCCGAGCGGTCAGACACCTAGCGCGCGGCTCAGCGTAGTTACGCCCTCTTCTTATGCCGTGACCAACCCAGTTGCCAAAACTTGAAGCTCCTCGGTGATTCGAGTGACATCGCCTCCGCGGGTTTCCCCAAACGCCGCACAGCCCGTCGAGGTCGGACATTGCGATGGGATCAGACACGTAGGCGTAGTCGTTTGCGTTGCCGCCGAGAACAGGGTCTGTTTCGAGGAATCTGCCGAGGAGGCTGGAGTATTGGCGGGCGCCCATTTCGATCAGTGGGGTGAACCCGCTTGAGTACTCAACGGGTCGTTGGGCTGATCCGTGCCACCCGTAGTCGAATGGCCCAGCAGAATTGTCGGGTGTGGTCGAGGTGCCAAGGAGATTCCCGAACGGGTCATACCCCCTCGTAGCACCCGTTTTGATACCGGACCCGTTCGCCGTCGCGATGATGTCACCGTGGATGTTCGGATACGACCACACATCTGATGCTGTAGCCCCGCGTGTAGTGACGACAACACCGCCCGGCAGGCTGATCGTGCGTTCGATCACCGCACCCGACGAGTTGAGTGTGAGCGATGGTGAGTCCGCCGACGCGGTATACGCGTACTTAGCCGAGATCACCCCAGAAAGCTTCCTCGTGACGATCCGATCGGTTGCGTCGCGGACGTAGGACAGGACCGGGGCGGTCCAGTCGACCATGAGGGCGCCGGTGTCGTAGCCAAAGGCGGTCGCTTTCGCGCCATCTCCTATAACCGTCGCATCAAGCACCATACTGGCTTCCGGTATCCCAACTCGCCGTTCCCACATAACAAGCGATCAATTCCTCGACCGGCACACACGGTCAAGTTCATCCCACATTCCGTCCTTGGTCACACTTCGCAGCCGCGAGTCTCCAGTAGCGATCCACCATCGATTTGGTTGATTCGAGATGGTCTCAGTTCGCCAGTCGGCGAACCCTCTCGACGTGACCAACGCCGACACGAGCTTCGAGGGGTCAGTGGGATCGCCTTCTTTCGAAACCACTTCCACCTCCGCTGGGTTGAACTTGCCCGACTCCAGGGTCATCGGATCTACAACAAGCCTCACGAATCGGTCAGGTTGCTCCTCAACAGTCGACCACCGAAGCTCTATGGCATCTTTCGACTCTGCTAGCGATGAGTACATTTGCCAGCTGCTGATTCCGTCACCACTACAAAGTGGCACGACAGCGCTCCACCCGTTGGACCGACCTTCCAGTCCGACGACAGACGGAGTCTCGAAGTAGCCGGGCCTACACGAGGTTGATACACCAAGCATCGCGATTGAAATCAGGACAACCTTCATCGGCACTCCAGGTACCCCCCGTCCTTGTACCCCGCTGCTCGGTCGAACACGTTGCAGCCGCCAGAGCGGCCATAGGCGATCCCGTACAGGGCTGGGAATGACCAGCCCAATGCCGACCACTGATCACTGTGCTTTGCCTCGTGTGCCATTAGCCGTCTCCCATACCCCCTAGAACTCTTCGTCCCCACAAGGACATTGCCAACGGTCATCCCTCCGGCGCGAGAGAAACGGCGTGCACTTGAGCACTTGATCATCAGTTCTTGGCGATTCCCTCGACACGACGCACCGCTGGCGATTCCGTACACAAGGCCAATCTGAGTCGAGCCGTTTGACCAGTTTCTTCCGAACCGGACGGCCTGATTGGCCCGACGGCCAGAGTGCCTACCTACCCGCCGGATATCCTTCCATGACCAGCCCCAATTGCCGTCGAGATCAGACTGGTTCAGCGGGTCCATGGGGTAGGTGT
>CAFBPW010000026.1_pt1 | contig 11855 bp, 12 predicted proteins | sample 7269811 | NCBI WGS metagenome assembly CAFBPW01 (sample SAMEA6814157, study PRJEB35770) | uncultured Actinomycetes bacterium | biome: Freshwater; feature: Freshwater reservoir; material: water | place: Czech Republic | collected 2017-06-27 | depth 30m m | reverse complement strand
GCAGATCTTCGCTGCGCGCAGAAGTAGCCGAGCTGGTCTCACTTGGAGTCAACGCAGTCATTTTGTTTGGCATTCCAGAGTCCAAAGATGCTCGCGGTTCTGGAGCCTCGGATGCCGACGGAATTGTGCAAGTGGCAATTCGCGAATTGCGCGATGAGTTCGGCGATCAGATAGTCCTGATGGCGGACCTGTGTCTGGATGAATACACCGACCATGGTCATTGCGGGTTACTGACTGCTCATGGTGAGGTAGACAACGACGCCACGCTTGAGCGCTACAGCGAGGTGGCAGTTGCGCAGGCACAGGCCGGGGTCGACATCTGTGCACCTTCAGGAATGATGGATGGCCAGGTCATGGCAATTCGAGAGGCCTTGGACTCGACTGGGTCGGATCAAGTCTCAATTCTGGCTTACTCAGCGAAATATGCCTCGGGCTTGTATGGACCGTTTCGCGAGGCAGTCGATGTGGAGATTGCCGATGGGGGTGATCGCAAGTCCTATCAGCAGGACTTCCATAATCTGCGCGAATCCCTAGAAGAGATTCGCGCTGACCTAGACGAAGGTGCCGACATGGTTATGGTCAAGCCTGCGCTGACGTATCTTGACGTGCTGGCCCGAGCGAGATTCGAATTTGATGTTCCCCTTGCGGCCTACCACGTGTCGGGTGAGTACGCGATGATTCATGCTGCTGCCGAGCGGGGCTGGATCGACGGAGAGTTAGTAGCACTTGAGCAGATCACGGCAATCAAGCGAGCGGGTGCTGACTTCATCCTGACGTATTTTGCTCGATCCCTAGCCGAGAGCTTTCAGTGAGTAGTCAGCCATCTGAGCTAGCCGCAGACTCGCTCAGCCAGCCTGCTCAATCACTGACAAACGCTGGACTGTTTGAGCGGGGGCTCATTCGAATTCCTGGCGGTGTGAACTCACCGGTTCGGGCGTTCCGTTCGGTGGGTGGCACGCCGTACTTCGTTGCTCGGGGCCAAGGTGCCTACGTCTGGGATGTTGAAGGCAACAAATTCATTGATTATGTGCAGAGCTATGGGGCCTCAATTCTGGGCCATGCCAATGCAGGCGTGATTGCAGCGATTCAGCGAGCAGCGCCGCTAGGAACCACGTTTGGTGCTCCTACTCCCGGAGAAATTTTGTTGGCGGAAGAACTCTGTTCTCGGGTGCCTGCCATGGAGCAGGTTCGCTTAGTGAGTTCCGGCACCGAAGCCACGATGTCTGCGGTGCGATTGGCTCGCGGCGCTACTGGGCGATCCAAGATCCTCAAATTCGAGGGTAACTACCACGGGCACTCGGATGCGCTGCTTGCTGCTGCGGGGTCGGGCGTAGCCGAGGGAGCCCTCGACACGGGCAGCACTCCAGATTCTGCTGGTGTGCCTGCGGGGGCGGTCGCAGATACGATCCTGCGGCCCTACAACGTTGTGCCCGTGCTTGATGAGACTGTGGCAGTGGTCATCGTTGAAGCGATCTCGGCAAACATGGGGCTTGTTCTACCCAAGCCGGAGTTTTTGCAGGGTCTGCGTTCCGAATGCGATCGCGTGGGTGCGCTGTTGTTATTTGACGAGGTCATCACTGGATTTCGCGTTGCGGTTGGCGGTGCCACCGAATGGTCGGGAGTTACCCCCGACATCTGGTGCTTCGGCAAAATCATCGGCGGCGGTTTGCCCGTTGGGGCTTTCGGTAGTTCAGCCGCAGTCATGTCGGAACTCGCTCCGCTCGGACCGGTGTATCAGGCTGGGACCTTGTCGGGGAATCCGCTCGCAACCGCAGCGGGCCTTGCCGTGCTGCAACAACTCGACGCCGATGCGTACCTTCAGCTATCCGACACGGCAGAGCAGCTGGCAATGGGACTGCGATCTGCGTTTGCATCCGCAGGAACTCAAGTAGCGGTCCCCAAAGTCGGCCCTCTAGTGGGTCTGTTTTTTGGCGAGACCCAACCTACCGATTTTGCTTCTGCGTCGGCATCCGTAGCCCTTGGTCGCTACCCGGCTTTCTTCCAAGCGATGCTGTCTCGTGGCATCGCCTTTGCTCCAGGCCCCTACGAGGTGATCTTCCCATCGCTTGCGCATTCGGAAGATGACCTGCGAATCACTATTGAGGCGGCACACGAGGCCGCCCAAGAAGCAGCCCAAGAAGAGGGCTAATCAAGGGGGCTAATTGGTTCTGACCTACAGACCTTTCAGAGGTTGATGATCGTGACTGGCGATGGCGAGCACACTGCAGCGATGTCTGTGGGGTCGCTCGTGAGGACCACGATCTCAGAAGATGAGAGGCTGCGGACGGTGGCCCCGATGTGGGCGTCGGCGACTCCGGTTGAGGTGGCACTCTGGATTCGAGCAGCCAAGTCGGCGCAGGGGGAGTCGAGGACATAGTCCAGGACACCGAAGCGATTTATAGCAGCGGCGGCTGGTGTCGTTCGGTCCCATCCAGCCTCCACGCGAACTGCGGTGGGCACCACGACCTCGACAACACGTCCCCGCCGACGACGGGCCACCGCCCCCGCCAAGTGGGCGACTACAACTCTGTGCTTGGGACTGCGGGCATCTGTGAGTGCCTGAACGGCCTCGTTGTCGAGAACAATGGATCTCACGCGGTGCCAAGCAACCGAGCTTCCGCCCAAAGGAGTACATTGTCGGCATCAGCGTCGGGTCGTCGCGCAGCTACTTCAACAGCAGCGCTGGCTATGAGATCAGGTCGGTCAGCAAGAGGGGAGGCGTCCTGAAGCGCCAGCGCGAGTGCGATCTCGCCGAGTGTTGGTTCGGCGGAGGGGTGCTGTTCGTAGTGCATCTGCAGAGCGGCCTCCATGACCACCGTCTCGAGGGCATGACGCAGCGCAGCTGCTGTCAAGCTGGTGGTTGAGGGCGCGGCCCCAAACTGGGTAACAGCTAGGGCGGCTGCGTCACGAAGTGACACAGGGAGACGCATCGAGGTGTTCACGGTCTCTCCGTCGGAAATGTTGAGTAACCGGTTCATCTCATCGAGAGTTTGAAGGGCGTCCATGCCGAATAGTGTACCACGACCATGTGGTACATAATGGTTCGGAAGATGAACCGGCGCGGAGCGGCGGATCTTGGGCACCGACGTATTGTCGGAAGTGAGCTCAAAACTTCGCTCAGTGAAGCTATAGTGTGATTCATGACAAGGCCAATTCCGGCTCAGTATGCGCCGGTTGTCGAAGCGTTGGAGCTCGATGCAGCGGTGCTCGTGACCAATGAGTCGCTGCGCAGACATTTGCACGACGCGGCTGTCGGCTCCGATCCGACTGTCGCGATTCATCGATTGGCAGCACACGGGTGGCTGCTGCCGACGGGGGTGCGTGGTGTGTGGGAGTTTGCTCCGGGGTCGCATGCCGGCCCGGTCTCACACGGTCACCCGTTCCTCACCCTAGAGGCGCAGCTATTGGCCACACCGGAACTATCCGCCCGGGTCGCGCTGGAATCGGCGATGTGGCTGGCCGGACTGATCGACCGGGCACCGGCCCGCCACGTCGTGTCGGTCGAGAAGTCAGTTCGGGTTCCGACGGCGCTGACGCGTGCCTACGACGTCGTGCGGTTCGATGCCGTCTGCCCGGCCGACCGGGTCGGCGGCGTCCCGGTCAGCTCGCCGGCCACCGTGCTCGCCCACCTTGCGACATCGCCGACTGCGGTGGCGAACTGGGGTCTGGTCTTGGATGGTCTCGCCGACCTGGTCGATCGCGCCGACCGGGAGGCAGTGCTCGCTGAGCTGCAGGGCAGGTCGAATGCGGCGCGTGCCAGGTTCGCTTATCTGGTAGCGCCGTTCGACCCGGACTTCATCGAGAGCATCGACGTCGCGGACTCGGGCGTCGTCTGGTTCGGTCCGCGCAAGGGTGTACGTCGCAGCGATTCGCGATGGAACATCGTCGACACCGTGCTGCCTGTCAGCCCGACGGAGGCAGCGCGGACGGAGCGAAGATGACGTTCGACCACCGGATCACCAGGGGACACCTCCTCCGCCACATCCCGCCGAACTCGATGATCGGTGTCGATGTCGCCACCTTGGACGTGGCGCAGGACTTTCTGCTCGCTCATCTCCACGCTGCCGGAATGTTCGACCTGGTCGTGTTCAAGGGGGGCACCGCGCTACGGAAGCTGTTCGCCGGTACAGCAGGACGGTTCTCTACCGATATCGACCTGGCCATCGCCACGCCCGACGAGGACCGACGAACCGTTGCCGACCTCGTGGCGGAGACCATCGATGACACATCGGCCGGCCCGTTCCGGTACCGGGTCGAGAACCGGCGCGGCCGCTGGCTCATCCATGTCGACACCGACCTCGCGAACGTCGCGATGCCGTTGAAGCTCGATGTCGGACCGCCGTGCTGGCTCGCCCCAGACGTTCGGTCCTTCGTCCCAGTGCCGATCCATGATCGGTTCGATTTCGCGTTGCCTGATCTGCCGACCATGTCGCTCGAGGAGAACCTTGCAGAGAAGGTCGCCCGCCTCAACCGAGTGGCGGCCGCACGCGACGCCTCAGATCTGGTGTGGGCTGCGACAACGACCCCGTTCTCGGGCACTGATCGCAATGTGGTTCGCCGACTCGCAGTGCTCAAGATCTGGGTCGACGTGAACGGTCTAAATGGACACTGGCACCCAACCAGCAGCACCGCAGCGTTCGATCCATCTCTGTGGCTGCGCACCGGACGCGAGTGGGACGACGAGTCGATCGGCCTTCTTGCCCATCCGCCGCCACCCATCGAAGTCCTCGAGTCTGACATGGTCCGCCTCTGGAAGGATCTAGCGAACCTCACCGTCGACGAAGCCGTCTTTGCCGCAGCGAACGAGAAGGACCGCTCCGCTGTCATCGCCGCTATTTTCAGCCTTCCCAGCGCAGCGGTCAGTGCCGACGAGCTCTGGCGGGTGCAGTAGCCGGCCGCTCGTGGCCGCCTGCGCGAACAGTTGTTTCGGGCAGAGTCTCCGAGAAGGTGACGGGTCAACCGGGAAGTGCAGTGGTGCTGCCACACTGCGGTCGAGGGACGCGTCGAGGGTCGGTCGACGCCCTTGGGAGTCCTCGCAATGTCAACTGTCAACCCGTTCCCATAAACAGCAAGATCGGTGACAATACGGCGTCATATTTTGCCTAATGCCGGATGTCAGTTCACAACTCAGAAACTGTTGTGTGCGGCGGAGCCAAGCGTTCTACCCTGAGGGGGTGAGCAGGCAGTCCGCACATCAGCAGTCCGCAGATCAACAGTCCGCAGATCAGGAGTCCGCAGTCCAGCCGTCTGCAGTAACAAGCCATGTGTTTGATCGAACTGCCGCGGAACGAGTTATGCACCGCGCTGTGCACCTCGCTGCCGATCAGGAGTTAGAGGAATCAGTCGATGGCATTTCTGAACAGGCGCTCATCGAGGCAGCAGCAGAACTCGGGGTGGACATCTCGGTCGTTCAACAAGCTGCAGTCGAGGAGCGGCTGGGCCTGCTCGTGCAGAAGCCTCAACGCGGGGACTCCCTAGTTGGTCCGGCAGTGGTTACTGTCAGTCGAATTGTGCCCGGTCGACCCGAAGATGTGCTCGAGTCGGTGGATTCTTGGCTCCGCAAAGCTGGGTCACTTCAGCGGCAGCGCAGCGGGTCCCTCTCGGCAAAATATTCCCAGCGGACTGGTTTCGCGGCGTCAGTAGATCGCAGCGCTCGGTCAGTTATGGGTACTGAAGAGTTGGGCCTCTTGCCGAGTTTGAGTGTCTCCACCGCTGCTGCTCAGTCGGGACCCCTAGGTGAACCGAGCGCGTTGGTTGCACTCTCTGCGGACTTACACGCGGAGCGATCTGCGGCAGTAGTTGGTGCTGCGGGAACTGCGATTCTGGGCTCTGCCTTTGCCATGTGTGGGGTTGTAGCTGCTGTGGCGAATGGGAGTGGTGGGGGCGCTCTAGATATGGCGGCAGGCATTGGGTTGGCCATGCTGGCCTTGCTCGGCATCCCGATCTCGTGCGCGCTTGGCTATGGGGTTCTTGTGCTTCGTGCTCGACGCATCTCAACGACTGAGGATTCGCTGAATGGAATTCTGGACCAGGTCGCGACTGGAACGTTGCCTAGCTCAACCTTTGGTCATATGGCTGACCGACTCCTACGGAGCCTGAGGAGTTTGCGGTCACCGAGACCCGGACCTCCTGTCTAGGTAGCCTGCCCAGATTTTGATTTGGCGGTCAGTCATCGAACAGTCAGACGGGTAGCCTGCAACGGTGATTACCGCAGGATTCAACCCACAAGACCTTGAACAAGACTGGACTGCAGCACTCAAAAAGCTTGCAGAGGATCGGGTGGTTGACAAGCTTTGGGATGGGGATCACACCGCGATTCAAACTGACCCGACAGAGGTTGCAAATCGCCTGGGTTGGTTACATGTCATCGAGGACAGTTTGCGACAGTGGCCACGCTGGGTGCTCAGTGCAGATGAAATTGCAGAGGGTGCAAGCCACACAGATCTAGGTGAATTTGATCATGTACTGATCCTTGGAATGGGCGGATCGAGTTTGTTCCCCGAGGTCTTGGCCCGCACCTTTGCACCCGGCGAGGGGTTCCCCGAATTGATCGTGCTGGACTCGACTGACCCTGCAGCGATTCTGCGAACTGCTGCTCAATGTGATCCGGAGCGAACCATCGTGGTAGCGGCTTCAAAATCGGGAAGCACCATCGAGACCCGGTCGCATCTGGCGTACTTCTGGAACCGGCAGAGCGTCGGAAAAAACTTTGTGGCGATTACGGACCCCGGTTCAGACCTAGAAGCGTTGGCCGCATCGAGAGATTTTCGATTCATCGCTCACGGGGTTCCAGAGATAGGAGGACGCTTCTCAGCACTGTCAGCTTTCGGTATGGTGCCAGGCGCTCTGATGGGTCTCGACGCCGATGATCTGCTGTGCACCGCTGAAGAGGCAGCCGACATGCTCGGCCGCGACGTGGCCGTGGAGGATCATCTGGGTTGTCAGCTCGGTGCGCTCATGGCAGTGGCAGCTCAGCACGGTCGAGACAAGCTGACCTTTCTGATCGAGGAGCCACTTGCTGCATTCGGAGGTTGGGTTGAGCAACTGATTGCTGAGTCAACAGGCAAGCATGGAGTGGGAGTTCTGCCCGTAGTTGGCGAGCCCGCTGATTCACCGGACGCCGAACACAGGCTCTACGTGGTGATTGGTGATGTTGACCTCAGCAGCTTCGGCGAAGATGGCCTTCCGGGCCCCTCTGTCCATCTTGGCGTTGAAGAGCCCCAAGATATGGGGGCTCAGGTGTTTCTTTGGGAGTTCGCAACCACCATTGCCGGAGTGGTGTTGGGGATCAATCCCTTTGACCAGCCAGATGTCGAATCAGCCAAGCTCGCAGCTCGAGGGATCCTGACCAATCGGAGCGAGGCACCAGAGGAGACTGGTTTACAGCAGGCGCTCGGGCAGCTACGGCCAGGGGACGCGCTCGTGATTGGCGCCTTTGTTGATCCAGTTCTTGAACCGGAGCTGCAAGCCTCAAGGCTGGCCCTCGGCCGTGCTTGCGGAGTTGCCACCACCTTGGGGATCGGGCCGCGGTTTTTGCATTCAACGGGGCAACTCCATAAGGGAGGACCCGACCGCATGGTGTTTGTTCAAGTCGTCAGTAATGACGAAGCAGACGTTGCGATTCCTGGCGAGACCTTTAGCTTCGGAGAGCTCAAACACGCACAGGCTGACGGTGATCTTGCTGCCCTGCGGGCTTCTGGCAAGCGAGCATTTCGGGTTTCGCTAGAGGAGCTCCTGCAAGCCGGGAAGTAGTCGGACCTGCTGGCTCTGGCTCTGGCTCTGGCTGTGGCTCTGCTTGCTCCGTTGGCCAGTCAGCTCAGGTGGGCGTAATCACGACGCGTGCGCGAATGAAGCCGGGGCGTTCGCCAACGAGTTCTACGGCCCGCTTGACCTGACCGAATTTCCCTTGGGAGCTACTAATGGTGGACCCCTCTGGCGGATTCACTTTCCACAGCGGCGAACTATGGATCACGAGTCGCTTATTCGCAACGGGTGCTGGCAGACCCGAGTCGGCCAAGAAGGTTGCAGCCGAGGCTGAGGGAATCACAAAAGTCAGATCGAGTTGACGGTTCGTGTCACCGCGAGAAGTCAAGAACTCGGTCATGTCTGTCGGAAAAGTTAATCCGCTCATTTCTGTAATTGCCGTGACGGAGAGATCATCGAGCGGCAAGGTATTGACGCTCATGGTGGTGGAACTGCCTTGCTCGGAATCAGTCTCAGTAGCGGCCTGCCCCTGTGCCTCTGGCCTCGCTGGCTTCTTCTCGATCAAGATGAGACCAACACCGAGCACAAGCGCTGCTCCAAAAAAAATCAGGATCAGGCCATTGGCTCGAGTCCATTTTGGATTCAGTTTGCTCACGCGGCAGGTGCCGGAGGATCTTTTTCCCACTTATCAAGCACTGCGGTGAACTGCGCAACTTGCTCTGCGGGTAGTAGTGCCGAAAGGGCCTCTTCGAAGCCATCACGCCACATCTCTACGCTGAATTCCTCATCATTGAGGGCAGATCGTTCATGAAGAATTGCGTCCATGATTTCGTCGGCAGTGAGTACCTCACCCCAGGCTGGCATACCGCCACCGATTGGCCGCACGACGTCGGCATCTCCATAGGTCTCCAACCCGGCAGCCTTATAGCCGGCGGACCCAAGAATTACCCAAGTCACTTGATTTGCCGGGACCGTAAACACCTTGGTCGCACCGGTCGGGCCAATGAGCGCTGGGTTATTGCCGTTACCGGCGCCTGCACCACCGTGGCAGCCTGAGCAGCCTTTGTTGTTGTACACCTCGGCTCCGGCCTCGTACGGACCGAGTTCTGTCGGGGTTGGGGTGTCGAGTGTGAGCATGTAGATCGCTGCCCAGATAGGCAACAGCGCAAGAACTGGTATTGCCCAGAACGGAATCTTCTGACGGCTCTGTGCGGCAGCCACCCAAGGTGCGACGGGGTCTGGAACAGCAGGCGTGTTGTCTACTAGGGCCGGCGATGCTGCGGCTGCGGCTGCTGGAGCAGCACTAGCAGCAGGCACTACGGCTTCAGAACCAGTGGCGGCAGGGCTGCTGTCACTGGGTGCTGAATCGCCAGTTCCGCCGCCCATTGCTTCACGGCGTGCTCGGCTTCTAGCTAGGAGATGTTCTGGTACTTCGGTCAACCCTGCCTCCGCGGCGCTCGGCTGTTGATGTTCCTACGATTAGGTGTCAACTCTCACATTACGCACGAAGCGTTGCTGTCGCCCAAGTCAGAACCTATATACCTACTTGGACAGGTTGAATATATCGCGAACTTGGCACCTGTAGGAAGACAGCAAGATCCGTCACAGCTGACGAAACTCCTTGCTCAATGTGTCACCTACTATCTTCCCGTGGTAAACCAACAAGTGTGAGCAGGTCAGAGTGTTTCTCTGGACTGACACATGCGATCTAGACTTGTGATGTCTTTCACAAAGCGCTTGTCCTGACACCTCAGAGGCTTGTGCCAGTGACAGACTCAGCAGTACGAAGAAAATCTTGACTTCATGAACCATTCACACCCTCAGAACTCTTCCGAATCTGGCGTCCATCCCGCAACCGGGCTTGGCTCCAAAGAAAGTTCTTCTACCCAGACAGGAGCTCGCTCGTGGTTGCATTCCTGATGGCGCTACTGATTGCAGCAGCGATGATTGCTCCTATCTTCCCCTACGCCAAGAAGCGTCCCATGGGAACCCCGCTCACCTGGGGCGAGGCAATGCTGGCGGGTACCTATATTTTCTTCATCATCTTTTGGATCTACGGCGTTGTACCCCATCAGTGGTTGACCTTGGCAGATGCAGAACTCGGCTGGCGTCCAGACCTGATCTGGTTGGGACCTGGTGGATCAGCGACCCTTCCGTTTGTCGGTTGGACCATCGAGACCCCTTGGTTCCCGATCATGATCAATGCGCGAGCCATTCGAGACATCGTCGCCGTGCTGCTCTATGTAGGGTTCCTTGGTGGGCAAATGTGGATTTGGGCCTGGTGGCAAAATCGCGGCAAGCGGGCCGATGCAACCAAAGCAATTGAGCCAACCTCGACGTACGGTCGTCCCCTTGTGAAACAGGCGTGACGGAAGGACTGCACTATGGCAACTACTGATGCGAATCCACCACTGCCAGAGTTCCGCGACGACTACATCTTGCAAGAGGTCGACGCCGATTATCTCGCCCGGGCCGTTAAGCCCAAGCAGTTCATCCACATTGATCAGTCCGAGTGCATTCAGTGCGAGGGCTGTGTCGACATCTGCCCTTGGAAATGCATTCACATGGTGAGCCCTTCGAGCATTGAAGAGGCAATTGGTGTTGACCTGCCAGGAACTGATCCGACCGACAATGTGCTGTTCTTAATTGACGATGATGTCTGTACACGCTGTGCACTCTGTGTGGATCGTTGCCCCACTGGAGTCATCATCCTGGGCAAAATCGGCGACCCATCGGCCGCCGGGGACCCGCACCAACGAACAAATACTCACGGATATGGCTACGGGATGCGCTTGGCTTAGGCCAGTGCCGCCAACACACCTATCTATTACGCAGGAGAATAAAAACGTATGACGAATGAAGAGGCGAAGGAGCAGTAGTGGCAAAGACAATGCAAGGCTCCCGAGGCGAACGAGCCCAAGAAAAAATGAGCGAAGTCTGGGAGAAGACCCAAGAGTCACAAGCTTGGGGTTCAATTTTCCGGCCAGGTTCAATCTTCCGAAAGGGTTATTCCGATAGCCCCAGGAACCGTTCGTACGTGATTATGAACAGCGTGCTGTATCACTTGCATCCCGTAAAGGTGAAGCGACATGCAGTCAAGGTCAGTTACACACTCTGCCTTGGTGGGCTGAGCTTCTTCTTGTTCATCATTCTGACGGTGACCGGCATCTTTTTGATGTTCTTCTACCGCCCTACTGCTGCTCAGGCTTGGGATGACATCTACGCCCTGCAGACCTCGGTGACCTTTGGCTTGCTCGTGCGAAATATGCATAGATGGGGCGCTCACCTGATGGTGATTGCTGTGTTCTTGCATATGGCTCGAGTCTTTTACCACGGCGCTTATAAGGCTCCCCGTGAGTTCAACTGGGTGATTGGGGTGATCCTGCTGACCCTCACCTTGCTGCTCTCCTTCACCGGTTATCTACTGCCTTGGGACCAGCTAGCGCTTTGGGCAGTGACAGTAGGTACGAACATGATTGGCTACACGCCAGTCTTTGGCGATCAAGTGCGTTTCGTGCTTCTTGGCGGAGCCGAAATTGGGACCAACACGCTGTTGCGTTGGTACGTGTTACATGTTCTGTTCTTCCCGTTCATTACTGTGATCTTTATGGCTATCCATTTCTGGAGAGTCCGCAAAGATGGCGGTATTTCCGGGCCGCTCTAAGGGCTGACGTGCCCACATGATGTGTTTTTGCAATGACTGAGTTCCCCCACAGTGTCAACGTCCTATCGACCTTCTCCGGGATACACGGAGTAGTAGTAAGTGAGCAAGCATGACTGAGGTACCAGAACACCTACTGAAGCGGGCGCAAGCTGCGAAAGAGAAAGCCGCTGCTAAGGCAGCAGAGTCGGCCGCGCCAGCAGAGTCGGCCGCTCCAGCAGAGGCAGCTGCTCCAGCAGAGGCAGCTGCGTCTGATAGTCGAATCCCAGCGCATCTGCTGGCCCGGTCTCAGGCTGCAAAGTCCAAGCAAGCCGTTACTGCAGAGGCAGACCCTTCTACTGCTGCAGGCGGCACGGCGACTGCGGTAGTTACCGCTCCGGTCGGTGGAGCAGTTGTTGTTGCGGGCGGGGGTCCTCCGTTAGCGGCCGGACCTGGTGGTCACACGCAGCGTTTGCTGACTGTGGTCAAGTCTGGGTCGATTCAAGACGTT
>CAFBPW010000021.1_pt1 | contig 13220 bp, 10 predicted proteins | sample 7269811 | NCBI WGS metagenome assembly CAFBPW01 (sample SAMEA6814157, study PRJEB35770) | uncultured Actinomycetes bacterium | biome: Freshwater; feature: Freshwater reservoir; material: water | place: Czech Republic | collected 2017-06-27 | depth 30m m | reverse complement strand
GCAGCGCGAAAGACAGCAGCGCGCAAGAATCCAGTCGCAAAGCCAGCAACTCGCAAGCCAGCAACTCGCAAGACTGCAGCATCCCGCAAGACTGCAGCAGCGAAGCCAGGAGCTAGGAAGACTGCAGCATCCCGCAAGACTGCAGCAGCGAAGCCGGCAGCTCGATCAACTTCAGCCCGGTCAACCTCTGCCCGGTCGACTTCTGCCCGGTCGACTTCTGCGCGGTCGACTTCTGCGCGGTCGACTTCTGCGCGGTCGACTTCTGCGCGGTCGACTTCTGCCCGGTCAACTTCTGCACGAACCTCAGCTTCTCGCCGAACCGGCACACACGCTCGCCGACCATCTCCGGCGGGATCGGCTCGTGCAGTGGCCGCGGAAACCAACCAACTCCGCCAGCGCATTCGGGTGCTGACCGGAGTCTTCTGTGTGCTAGCTGTCCTCCCGCTGATCAAACTTGTCAGCGTGCAACTTGGAAGCGGAGCCGAACTCGCCGCTCGCGGAGAGTCGCAGCGGGTCAGGACGGTTGTCCTTCCGGCCGCTAGGGGATCGATCCTCGATCGCTCAGGCGCCGAGATGGCGATTTCGCTGCCCCGTTATCGCGTCGTTACCAACATGAAGGTGCTCGCCGGCGAGGGAATCTCAACTTCCGCTGACCTTGAGCGGCTAGCTGAGCGGATTGCCCCGGTCATGAAGCTGGATCGCTCTGAACTCACTCAGACCCTGCTGAACGCTGAAGCCACCGACCCGTGGGTACGTCTAGCTGAGACTGTCAGTATTGAAGATGCAGAGAGAGCGGTTGCCCTCCTCAAGAAGGACGAAATTGAGAACGTGCTCACGCTCGAAGATTCGAGCGAAAGGGTTCACCCGGCCGGAGACTCCGCACTGAGGTTGCTCGGTACGGTTGGCCCAGAAGGGCCCGGAAAACTTGCTGGGATCGAGCGAGCTTATGACTCCGAACTGCAGGGAAAACCCGGTAAAAAGGTTTTGGAACTGGGCCCGAATGATGAAACCATCTTGGGTGGAGAGCATCTGTTGCAAGAACCGGCCGCCGGGTCTTCTGTGCAACTCACATTGGATCGATCCATCCAACATGAGACCGAACGGATGTTGGCCGAAGGCGCTGCACATGCTGGTGCACATAAAGGGATAGCAATCATCGGCCGGCCTGGCAGTGGTGAGATTCTGGCAGTGGCATCGGTGGAGCGAGACCCTGTAACCTCGAAGATGCGCCTCTCGAGTGGCCCCATAGCCTTTTCGGATTCATATCAGGCCGGGTCAGTATTCAAATTGGTGACAGTCGCAGCGGCAGTGGAATCTGGGCAGGTCACCCCCGAGACCGTTCTGCAGGTTCCGTATCGACTGCAGGTAGCAGACAAACTTTTCAGTGACCACGAGGCCCACCCGACTGAACCAATGACGGTGACCGAAATTCTGGCGCAGTCCTCGAATGTTGGCACCATCAAAGTTGCATTGGGAATGGGAAAGCAGTCCCTCCACGATGCCTTGACCGGGTTTGGATTCGGCTCATCGACTGGCTCCGGTCACCCGGCTGAGGCATCAGGGATCGTGCCGCGAGTTTCGGACTGGACTACGCCCGACCTGGCTGCATCTGCAATCGGAACCCACCAATCTGCAACAGCGATCCAGATCTGGGCGGCGTACAACGTGATTGCAAATAAGGGTCGCTACGTCTCGCCTCGACTTGTAGGTTCGGTCATTGCAGCAGATGGTTCGCGAACGATTCCTCCGGCTAAACCAAGCAGAGATGTCATCTCGGCTTCCTCGGCTGCGCAGGTCAGCGAGATGCTTCAGCAAGTGGTGCGCGACGGTACGGGCAAGCAGTGGAGCATTCCTGGCTACCCAATCGCAGCAAAGACTGGAACCTCTCGAATGGCTGCAGAAACACAGCTCGATAAAGCGGACGGATACGCTTGGTCAGACGGTCGCTACCACTACTTGGCTGCCTTTACTGGTTTCCTCCCTGCGGAGCGTCCTCAGGTCTCCATAACGGTGATTCTCGATGACATTACGCCCGGCCTAACTGGAAGCACTGCGGCCGGACCTGTGTTCTCGGACCTTGCTCACTTGTCGATTCGCGAGCTAGGAATTGCACCGACAAATCAGGCGGATGTCTCTGAAGATTCGACCCAGCAGACTGACCCTTCAGCGGCGTCTTTGGCACCATCAACAGCCGCTCCTCCGACAACGACGCGTGATGCGAACGGTCGCGTACGAGCCCAACCAGCAGCCAGACTGATCAGCAGCTCAGGGTCGAAAAAAACGGAAGAGCGATGAACGATGACCCCGGAGTCGCTCTAGTTCGACTCGCGGAACTGCTGGGGGCGGAGCTAAGAACTGCCAGTGTGGAAGGGTCCACAAGTCCGGCATCAAGCCAAGTAAGAATAGTAAGAGTGACCCAAGATTCTCGGCAGGTCCAAGCCGACACGCTTTTTTGCTGCATCTCTGGAACTGAGCAGGATGGCCACATGTTCGCTGCGGATGCAGTGGCGGCAGGAGCAGTCGCACTCCTCACCGAACGGCCCCTTGGTCTTGGGGTAGACGAGATTGTGGTCTCTGATTCTCGGGCGGCTTTAGCGATCGCTGCTGCAGAGGTCTCTGGCAGGCCTTCGGAGCACCTTGGTGTTGTAGGGGTAACTGGCACGAACGGCAAGACCACAGTGGTCTCCATGATCGCTGGGGTATTGAACCATGCAGGACGAGTTGCCCGGTCGATCGGAACGCTGACATCTGAGCGGACTACTCCTGAGGCTCCTGAACTTCAGCGACTGTTGGCAGAGATGTTGGATCAGGGCGTGACTGATGTAGCCATTGAGGTCTCCTCTCATGCACTCATGCTGCACCGAGTTGATGAAACGCAGTTTGCAGTTGGTGTATTCACCAATCTCGGCCATGACCACATGGATTTTCACTCCACCCCGGAGCAGTACTTCGCTGCCAAGGCAAAGTTATTTGAGCCCGGTCGATGCCGCAACGCAGTGGTGTACCTCGGCGATACCCACGGCAAACTGCTCTACGAAGCCAGTGGCCGAACGATGGTGGGTGTGTCGCTAGACCAAGCTGCTGAACTCTCCGTGGGCGTTGCTGGTTCCAGCTTTTTGTGGCGTGATACTCCGGTGAATCTACGGATGGCTGGTCGGCACAATGTTGTGAACGCTCTGCTCGCCGCCGAGAGTTGCCTGCTGTTGGGTCTTGAGGTGGATCAGATCGCGCAGGGCCTGTCTACTCTCGAAGGGGTTTCTGGTCGGTTTGAGATCATCCGTTTCATGACTGCTGGCGGCGAAGCCGCAGCCGTGGTGGATTATGCCCACACCCCGGATGCGCTCGAGCAGGCATTGCTTGCAGCACGAGACTTGGTAACTCCCGGTGCCAGACTCCATGTGGTGTTTGGCTGCGGGGGAGACCGTGACCGGCAGAAGAGGCCGTTAATGGGAGCCATTGCAGTTCAACATGCAGACAAGGTCATCTTGACCTCAGATAATCCACGCTCCGAAGACCCCGAAGAAATACTGAACGAGATCCTCCAAGGATGCCGGGCCGCTGCCAGCCCTGAGTTTGGGAGTGCTGAGTTTGGGAGTGCTGAGTTTGGGAGTGCTGAGTTTGGGAGTGCTGAGTTTGGGAGTGCTGGAGAGGCCCGAATTATCGAGGATCGTCGGCTTGCAATCCGAACCGCCCTTCAGGATGCACGGCCGGGCGATGTTGTGCTTGTGGCCGGAAAAGGCCACGAAGCAACCCAGATTTTTGCCGACCGGACCGAACCTTTTGATGACCGCCTCGTCATTCGCCAAGAGGTTGAGCAGTGATTCGACTGCTGCTCGCTGCGGGTATCGCAACCATCATCTCGGGGTTTGGAACCAAGCTGCTCATCTTGTGGCTCAGCAAGAGGCGAATTGGCCAACCCATCCACGAGGATGTCCCAGAAGGGCATCTCGTAAAAGCCGGAACTCCCACCATGGGTGGTATTGCGATCGTGGCTGGGGCAATCATCGGGTACGGGATCTCAAACCTGTACGACGGCGTCTTTACCTGGACTGGTCTGCTGACAGTTGCAGCAATCGCAGGGGCAGGATTTGTTGGATTCCTAGATGACTGGATCAAGGTATCGCAAGAGCGAAACCTTGGCCTGAGTCGTAGGGCAAAGACCTTTGGGTTGCTCGCCGTAGCTGTTGCGTTCGCCGCACTCATGCTGCTCAAGACCAATGTGCATACAACAATCAGTTTTGCGCAGTGGGCCGATCTTGGCTGGAACATTTCCAAAGTGGGCTGGGCAATGTGGGCAATCCTCATCATCTACGGGGCCACAAACGCAGTGAACCTGACAGATGGCCTCGATGGGTTAGCTGCCGGCTCAGCGGGCATCGTGTTTGCCGGCTACGTCATCATCGGGTACTGGATTTTCAGGTATTCCGGGCTGTACGGCATCAACGTGGGCTTGGATCTAGCAGTAGTGGCTGCTGCGATGATGGGTGCTTGCGCCGGGTTCTTGTGGTGGAATGCAGCACCAGCGCAAATATTTATGGGCGACACGGGATCCCTAGCGATCGGTATGGCCCTAGCCGCGCTTGCTTTAAGTTCGTCAACGGTTCTTCTGCTGCCGATTCTTGGCTTGCTGTTTGTTATTGAGACCGTGTCGGTCGTGTTGCAAGTAGTGAGTTTTAAGACCACAGGGCGCCGTATTTTCCGGATGGCACCAATCCATCATCACTTCGAACTGGTTGGCTGGCCAGAGACCACGGTGATCGTGCGTTTTTGGATGCTGACGGCTGCATGCACAGCGCTCGGCCTAGGGCTGTTCTATCGGGAGTTCATTCGCTCCGGAGGTCTGGGGTGAGCCAGCGGACTTCCGGATCGCGGACTACAGGATCGCGGACTTCCGGATCGCGGACTTCAGGATCGCGGACTTCAGGATCGCGGACTTCGAGTCGAACGCGCTCAGGGGCATCCTCGGGACGCAAGTTGCGTGCTGTAGAGGTCGAGGTCGTTCAGGTTGGTCCAAAGCCAGAGCATCTGTTGTTAGGAGCGACGGGCCTGCTGTGTCTGCTCGGCATTGTCATGGTGTATTCGGCCTCTTCAGTAGCTTCGGTACAGAAGGACAATCCCAACTGGAGTACTGGGGTTCGTCAGTTGGTTTGGATGGTGCTTGGCCTGGCCTTAGGGGTAGTTGCGTCGAGAATTCCCCTTACGTTCTGGCGTGACCGAATTGCCCCCGTGATGATCTTGGTCGCTCTCGGCCTGCAAGCGATTCTGGCGCTCGATATTGCGCTTGGCGCTGTTGGTGGGCCCCATCTTCCATTTGCCCTGACCAAAAATGGTGCAACGCGATGGCTGGGCACGGAGGCATTTCAGGTACAGCCTTCTGACTTTGCCAAGCTCGCGTTGATCCTGTGGTTGGCGCGACTCTTGGACAAGCGAAGCAGAGAGATCGGATCGCGGGAACTGCTCCACCCGATCTTTGCCGTTACCGGAGCGTTGGCATTGATGGTGCTGCTCGGCGATGACCTAGGAACCACCCTGCTGCTCGGCGTGATCGTGATTGTCATGTTGTTCCTAGCCGGAGCGCCCCTTCGACAAGTGGGAGGAATCGCAGCAGCCGCAGCCTCTGCAGCTGCGCTGGTGATTCTGGTATTTGGTGGATTCCGTGTGCAGAGAATCGCCGCATATTTCAACCCTTCCGGCCACGAGACCACCGGCGGGTATCAACTGCTCCAGTCGCAAATCGGGTTTGCCTCGGGTGGGCTGTTCGGTAGCGGGCCGGGAAACTCCAGGGCAAAGTGGGGGTACCTGCCCGAGGCGGACACGGACTTCATTCTTGCCATCATCGGTGAGGAGCTGGGCCTATTGGGCAGCTTGTTAGTCCTCGGGGCATTTGTTGTATTCATGTTTGCGGGAATCAGGATTGCACTGCGTAGTCGGAGCCAATTTGGGCGGCTCGTGGCCATTGGAATCACTACCTGGATTGGCGTGCAGGCAATGATCAATATCATGGTCACCGTAGGTGCATTGCCAACGAAAGGTATTACGTTGCCGTTCGTCTCTTATGGGGGGTCCTCACTGATGATGTGCATGCTCTCGGTGGGTGTGATGGTTTCTGTAGCTCGGGACAGTTAATGGCAGGTTCGGCCAACTCCTCTGCATCTGCGAGGCCTACTTGGGCAGTGATTGCTGGCGGTGGAACTGCGGGCCATGTTGTTCCTGGGATTGCCGTAGCTAAGGCACTCGTTGAGCGAGGCCATGCACCCGACTCGCTGCATTTCGTGGGTGCCGAGCGTGGTATCGAGGCATCACTGGTGCCCGAGTCCGGATTTGAAATCACGCTGCTGCCAGGACGTGGCATCCAACGCAAGTTAACGCTCGAAAATATTGCTGCGATTTGGGGCATTGCTCAGGCAGTGATGCAGTCAATCTTTTTGATCCGAAAGCGGCGCCCCGCAGTCGTGTTAGCCCTCGGCGGGTTTGCAAGCGTTGCTTGTTCTCTAGCAGCGATTCTTTGGCGAGTGCCGCTGATAGTCGCCGATCAAAATGCCAGGGCCGGGGCTTCAAATCGTCTAGTAGCACGGTGGGCCAAAGCTTGTGCCGTTCCATTTAAAGAAACCGATCTGCCTCGGGCAGTAGTGACCGGAAACCCCGTGCGTGAGGAAATGCTGCAAGTAGGCGCGGACCGTCAGCAGCGCGCTGCGCGGGTGACGCTAGGACTTCCAACCGATAGGACTGTGATTGTTGCTTTTGCCGGTTCTCTTGGTTCTCGCCGACTGAACGAGGCTGTCTATGGCGCTGTCAAAAAGTGGTCGGACCGGTCTGATCTCGCCATTCATCATGTGATTGGCGCACGTGATTTTGATCTCCGCCCAGAGCTTGAGCCAACTGACCTCATCTATCAGAGCGTGCGCTACGAGGACCGCATGGACCTTGTCTTAGCTGCTGCAGACCTTGCTATTTGTAGGTCGGGTGGCACGACTGTTGCTGAACTCGCAGTGGTTGGTCTCGGTTCGATTCTGGTGCCGTTACCGATTGCAACACGTGATCATCAGACAGCAAATGCTCAGCCGCTGATGGCCGCCGGAGCGGCAGTGATGGTGGCCGATGCAGAGTTTGATGCAGATCGCTTGGTGCTCGAAACGGATGCATTGATGGCAGCCAATAGCGGAACGAGCAAGTTGGCAGAGATGGGCAGAGCAGCCGGCACCTTGGCGCACCCCGAGGCAGCAGATCGAGTAGCGGACCTTCTCGAGACATGGGCCCGTCCTCGCAAGGGAACCCAGCCGTGACAACCAAGGAGCACACCCCGAGCCTGCCTGATTTGAGCTACCCCCGGCGTATCCATGTGGTTGCCGCAGGAGGGGCTGGCATGTCTGCCTTAGCTACCATTCTGGTGCAGCAAGGCCATCAGGTGAGCGGGTCGGATCGGGTGCAAAGCGAGGCACTCCAACGGCTCAGCGATCTAGGTGTTCGAACCTGGATTGGCCACGATGCTGCGCATGTTCTGCAGAGCGAATTCTTGGTGGTATCGACTGCGGTAGACGCTGACAACGTTGAACTCCTCGAAGCGCAGCGACTTGGAATACCCATCCTTCGCCGAAGCGGTTTCCTGCCTGCGTTTGCGCAGACACAGCCGTTCATTTCGGTCTCCGGAACGCATGGTAAGACCACGACATCTTCGATGCTGGCAGTGGCGCTTCTTGGGGCGGGTGCCGATCCGAGTTTTTTGATCGGGGCAGAAGTGACCTCTCTTGGGGCGGCTGCGGCCTATCGGCCGGGTCAGCACTTTGTGCTGGAGGCTGATGAGAGTGACGGAAGCTTTTTAGCCGGTCCGAGGGCGGCGGCACTGATCACAAATATTGAGCCTGACCACCTTGAATTCTGGGGAGGCTGGGAGGAACTGCTCGATGGGTTCAACAGATTCTTGACCCAGACAAACGGCCCACGAGTGGTCTGCGCTGATGACCCCGAAGCTGCCAAACTCGGCGCCTCCTGTGGCGCAGTCAGTTACGGAACCTCACCCGAGGCCACCTACCGCATGATGAACCTGCAGTTGGGTTCTCAGAGTTGCAGCTTTAGCCTGAGTCTTCCCGAGTCCGAGCAGTTCGTTGATGTCCGTCTGGGTGTTCCGGGGCTCCATAACGCAACGAATGCTGCAGGTGCTTTAGCGCTCGTCGGCGAACTTGGCTACCCGATTGATGCAGCAGTGGAGGGCCTGCGCGGCTACACCGGAGTGTCTCGAAGATTTGAACAGCGAGGTACCGCGGCGGGCGTGCAGTTCGTTGATGACTATGCACACCTGCCCACAGAGGTGCGCGCGGCATTAGCTGCTGGTCGAAGCGGAGACTGGAACCGCGTGGTTGCAGTCTTTCAACCGCATCGCTACTCGCGCACCCAGGCGCTCTGGCAAGAGTTCGCCGATGCCTTCACGCAGGCTGATTTGTTGGTGCTCACAGATATTTACGCCGCAGGAGAAGAACCGCGAGAAGGGGTAACGGGCAGGTTGTTATTCGATGCCATCAGAGAAGCCCACCCTGAGGCTCAGGTGGTCTGGTGCTCTGACCTCTCTGAAGCTGCCACGTATTTGGGTGTTGAGCTTTCCGCTGGCGACTTGTGTTTGAGTATCGGCGCTGGCAGCGTTACAACGCTCGCTGATCTGCTTCTGCCGCTTCTACAGGCCAGGCCAGAACCATGACCACCCCTCATAGGCCTGCAGACTCTGCGAACCCGTTTGATTCTGCGCACCCGTTTGATTCCGCGTTGGCATTCTTGGGTGACCGCTTACGCGTAGATGAGCCTCTAGGTGCGCTGTGTACCTACCGGGTAGGTGGGGCAGCTGCCCGATTCGTGGTTGTCCACGACGAATCCGAACTCAGCAGGATTGCTGAGGCACTCGCACAGGCTGGAGCCTTTGTTGGAGAAGCTCCGCAGGCCGAGTTGTCAGTTCATGTCATTGGCCGCGGCTCGAATTTGTTGGTAGCCGATGCCGGTCTGCCTGGCTTAGTGCTTCAACTTGGGGATGGGTTTGCCGGGATCGAGATTCTGGATTCGCAAGCTTCCGAGTCGCACGAGTCACAGCCACCGAAACTGGGCGAATCAGATCAGCAGGGCTCGAACATTCTCCGAGCTGGAGCAATGGCAAGTCTGCCCGTCGTGGCTCGCAAATCGGTGGCTGCTGCACTGACGGGGTTTGAGTGGGCCGTGGGTGTTCCTGGCTCGATTGGTGGAGCCGTCCGAATGAACGCAGGCGGCCACGGTGCAGACATGGCTGCTTCGCTCACAGGGGTCCACGTTCTAGACCTTGAGACGGGTGAAAATAGGTGGGTGACAACAGCAGCACTTGAGTTGGGGTATCGCCACAGCTCCATCAGATCGACACAACTTGTGCTGCACGCAGAACTGCACTTGGCAAGTGGGGATCGAGCCCTTGGCGAGCAGAGACTCGCAGAGATTGTCAGTTGGCGGCGCGAGCATCAACCGGGTGGACATAACGCCGGTTCAGTCTTTAGGAATCCCCCAGGGGATTCCGCCGGACGACTTATTGAGGCGGCGAATTGTCGCGGGCTGCGAGTTGGATCGGCTGAAGTCTCGACGAAACACTCGAATTTTATTCAGACTGACTCTGACGGTTCCGCCGACGATGTCCTAGAAGTTATGGCACAAGTAGTCGCACAGGTTGGCAAGCACAGCGGGGTGCAGCTTCGGGCCGAAACAGTCTTGCTTGGCTTTACTGACGAACAACGCAGCCGCCTGCGTTGGCCCAATACAACGACCCCCTCGCTAGATGATGACTCCTCTGAGCAGGCTTTATGAGCACCTCAACCCCAGTGCGTTCATCTACCAAGGTTGTTGCAAGTCAGGTAGAGCCGCGGATCGTTGATCGTCGACGAACGGTGCAACTTGTAGCTCGCCGCAGACGCCATCGCATGCAGATAGCACTAGTTGCTGTGGTGTTGCTAGTAGCTGCAGCGGTGGGCCTTGTTCTCTCGCCGGTCTTTGCTGTGCAGAAAATCACGGTTTCGGGACAGAGCCGGCTTGAAGAGACCGCAGTGGTGGCAGGCAGTGGGGTTGCGATAGGCGACCATCTCGTTGCAGTGGACCTCCCCGCGGCACGCTCTGCGCTCATGAACATGCCATGGGTTGCGTCTGCGCATGTTGAACGCAAGTGGCCCCACACCCTGTTGTTCAAAATTACTGAGCAACAGCCTGCAGCCGTAGTGCGCGCGGGTCAGGACTTGGTACTGGTTTCTTCAACTGGTCGTATTTTGCAGAGGGAAGAAAAAGTTGGGGCTGGGCAGCTTCTGCTTGAACTCGATGGCACGATGCAACTAGCGCAGGGAACTCCACCCGGGACGCCTTCTAGCCAATCAGATGAGGGGTTGATCGGAACCTCGGTGAGCAGCGAGGTGTCACAGGCCATCGGAGTGCTCGAGGCAATGGGTGAATCGCTGCGATCTGAGATCGGCAGTGCACGGCTGTCTCGGGTAGGGGCACTGAGCCTTGAACTTACGGACGGAACAGAGGTCCTCTTTGGTCCCCCCGAGGACGTGGCCGCGAAATTGTTAGCCGTGGAGTCAGTCCTGAACCAAGTGGTACGCGAATGCATGAAAACTCTTGATGTTCGAGAGCCCACTCGTGCAGCCGTGAGTCGCGGGCCCGGGTGTGCCGGAATCTCGCCAGCAAGTTCCTCGAAAGGTAAAAGCGGATCGAGTTCTGCGGCGGGTACACAGAGTTCCTCTGCAGGCACAGGCACGAAGGGCTCTTCGGCTAGCACACAGTCGGCTAATCAATCAGCCTCGAGTTCGGCCTCCGTTGGCGACAGCGAGAATTAAAATAATTGAAGCCCGTTGATCCGCGCACTGATTTGGCCGTAACCTCAACCTCCGCAGGAGGTTCAGACCAAGGCCTAGAGGCCAATGGCTAAGCTACATTGCAGCCACTGGTTCAGCTTCAGTAGCGCTGAACTAGAGGTTTAGAGTCTCTACAGGGAGAGAACGAAGTTCATTCTCGTCTAGCTTCTAGTTGTCCGTAATTTGGAATTGTTTATATCAATAGTCATCAATGTCTACCAAGGGACTGTTCCCTTGTACCTGGAGGAGCCTCGCTCATGGCCCACAACCCGCAGAACTATCTCGCAGTCATCAAGGTCGTGGGCATAGGTGGTGGTGGCTGCAATGCCGTCAACCGGATGATCGACGCTGGATTGAAGGGCGTGGAGTTCATCGCAATCAATACAGATGCTCAGGCGCTGTTGATGAGCGATGCTGACATCAAGTTGGATATCGGCCGCGAGCTAACACGAGGTCTGGGAGCAGGATCGGACCCAGAGGTTGGCAGGCAAGCAGCCGAGGACCATCGCTCCGAGATCGAAGAAGTTCTACGCGGTGCAGACATGGTTTTTGTGACTGCTGGCGAAGGCGGCGGCACTGGCACGGGGGCTGCTCCCGTGGTGGCAGAAATCTCGAAGACCCAAGGTGCACTGACCATTGCAGTAGTCACCCGGCCATTCATCTTCGAGGGTCGACGTCGCTCTGTTCAAGCTGATCAAGGCATCAGCCTGCTGAAAGAAAAAGTCGATACGCAGATTGTCATTCCGAATGATCGTTTGCTGACTGTGGCAAACGAGAAGACCTCGGTGCTCAATGCCTTCAAGATGGCCGATGAGGTTCTACTGCAGGGTGTGCAGGGAATTACGGATCTCATCACAACCCCGGGATTGATTAACACTGACTTTGCCGACGTGAGAATGATTATGAGTGATGCTGGAAGCGCACTGATGGGGGTTGGCTACTCCACCGGCGAGGGACGTGCACTGCAAGCAGCCCGGCAGGCAATCTCCTCCCCACTGCTCGAAGCTGCCATTGATGGTGCTCGAGGGATTCTGCTGAACATTTCGGGCGGATCCGATCTGACGCTGTTTGAAGTCAACGAGGCAGCCTCAGTCATACATGAGGTTGCACACCCCGAAGCCAACATCATCTTTGGTGCAGTGATAGATGACGAGATGGGTGATGAGGTTCGCATCACAGTGGTAGCTGCCGGTTTTGAACGCTGGGACGAGAGTAAGAGCGGCCGCAAGCCTGAATCCTCTTCCTCGACTGGGGGATCCTCGGACTCCCGTGGCGCTGTCATTGCAGACGTGTTCGGCGATGACTCAGAGGACGATTCGCTCTTTGATGGCGATGACGACTTCGACGTTCCCTCATTCTTGAAGTAGTAACCATGGACGGATCCAAGAATCCGAGCCAGAAGGATTGCCTCCGGGCTTATTCAATCTTTACGTCTGCCGCTGAGGGGGACTTTGCTGTTCCTGCGCCGGCGCACCCTCAGACCTTTCCGGCCCAACCTGCACTGTCGGAATCTGGTCTGGCCCAAGCTGAGCAGGACCAACTTGGTGCAGCCGATTCCCTTCGTCAGCGTAGGGCCAGTATTGCTCCGGCTCCTTGGACTTGGCTCAGACAAGTTCATGGTGGGCGTGTGGTTGTGGTGGAGCATCCGGGGGAGTTTGCCGGTGCAGAAGCTGATGCGGCGGTGACTGCGGTTTCGGACGCCGTGCTCTGCGTACAAACCGCTGATTGCGCCGGAGTTCTTTTTGCTGGATTTTCTGAACAAAAAACATCTGCTCGCAGTGACGAGAACTGCGTAGTTGCAGTGGGGGCAGCCCATGCAGGGTGGCGCGGGGTTGCTGCAGGAATTTTGCAATCCACAGTTGAGGCGCTGGTCAGTCTGGGAGCACAGCGCGTGGTCTGGGAACTTGGACCGTGTATATCTCCGGCGGCCTACGAGTTCGGAGAGATCGAGTTGGCGGCGTTGGTTGATCGCTACGGCGAGTCCCTGCGCGGCCGCACAGACTCCGGAGCGCCTGCGCTGGATTTGCGTGCATCAGTGCGCGCTGCGCTGAGTGAAACGCCAGCTGTGTACCAGGGTTCGCACAGTATTCCGTGCACGGCAACAGACCCGGGATTCTTCTCTTGGCGAGCGCGCCAAGACTCGGGGCGGCAAACCTCGGCAATCTGGATGACAGCGAACAGCACACTTGAAGCGGCAGGTGTTCGCTGGTGACTTCGCCCGAGCAGGATCATGATGAGCTGGTCCGGCAGATAATCGCTCGGGCTGCCCAGATTCAGGTCCGTATCGCAAACTGCACTGATCGCGATGTCAAGATTCTCTGCGTCAGTAAGGGTCATGACCTTGCGGTTAAAGCTGCAGCGTTCGCCGCTGGCTTC
>CAFBPW010000018.1_pt1 | contig 14401 bp, 14 predicted proteins | sample 7269811 | NCBI WGS metagenome assembly CAFBPW01 (sample SAMEA6814157, study PRJEB35770) | uncultured Actinomycetes bacterium | biome: Freshwater; feature: Freshwater reservoir; material: water | place: Czech Republic | collected 2017-06-27 | depth 30m m | reverse complement strand
TGCTCCCCGGCACAACTCGGATGTTTCTGGTCGACTATCGACCAGAAACATCCGAGTTGCCGAGGGGATACCTAGGACTCAGCTGACGTGAGGGCGCGGGGCTTGGTGCGGGCGCGGGGCTTGGTGCGGGCGCGGGGCTTGGTGCGGGAACGGGCGAATGAGGGCAACAGGGGGCCCACTCGTCGTTCGCGGATGCAGCCCAACCACACGCCAGCGCCATAGGACATGTCATCCAACAGGCCTAGTCCCACAAATCGAAGGGACTCAGGAACCCCCTGTGGAGCAGTGGCCTCGGAGCGCACCTGTCGAAGCGAATCCACCGCTGTCAGAACTACTGCGCCGAGCACCGCATGGCGGACTCGACGGCTACTCACTGCCGCAGGCAACGCCACCGGCCACCACACTCGTTGCACGCTTCGAGCTAACTGCCGACCCGCACCAAGGTGACCACCGATACCAAGCTGCAGAACCTCCCGTCGAGGAAGCTCCGGCAGTTTCTTTGAGAGTTGAACAGTCGTACCAACGCCAAGCGCCGCAGCGAGGACAGGGTGAGCAGTTGCTACGAGCCCCCAAACTGCAGCGCTCCAAGGTGACAGGACTGCAGGAGCAACTAGTCCTAGATGTGCCCGGTCCAAAGCAGCGGCTGAAGTTCCGTAGCCAACCCGTTGGCGAATCCAGTCCGCCAGCCCTGAGCGAATCTCGTGATGCACCACGGACCGAGGCTCGTAACGCACTCGGCCGCCCTGATCAACGAGTCGCCAGATCAGGTCGACATCTTCACCGACCAACAACGAGGGGTTAAACCCGCCGGCTTCGCGAATCACCTCGGTGCGCATCAGGACTGCGGCACTAGGCACGTAGGACACCCGAGTACCGGCCTGAACTCGACCCGCTTGCTTACCAAGGTCTAACGGGGAACGAGAAAGCTCGTACTGCTCAAGCGCTGTCAATTCCCCGGCCCGAGTCTGCTCAGTAGAAGTCTGCCCAAGACGAGCCTGGCTGGCCCGAGTCTGGCTTGCAGGAGTTTGGCCTGTGACCGGGGGAACGGCTTTCACCCTCGGAGCAGCAGCTACAACGAACGGATCGGCGATCTGGCCGAGCAATGGTGCGAGCCAGTCGGTTGTGACCTGACAATCGGAGTCCACGAAGGCCACTAGCTCGGTAGAAACCTGCTGTAGGCCCAGATTCCTAGCCTGGCCAGGCCCGACAGACTGCTCAACGCGAATCACGCGAACTGCCGGCAGGCGCTGACCTGCAGTCTCAACAATGAGCGGCAGGACAGATCCATCGTCAACGATCACAACCTCGAGGATGGCCGTGGCCGCATCGCTTTGGTCTGCCGCAATCGAAGCCAGCAAGCGCTGCACTCCCTCTGCACGATCTCGTACCGGAACCACGAGTGTCACTTGTGGACTAGGCGAAACAGCAGCGCTCAGATCGGGTCGAGGGTGCAGCAGGCCAGCGTCTTGCCATCGAGTGATGAGATCACGTTCAGCTGGAGTCGCTTCGAATGGCTCGCTCAGCTCGATTCGATCCATCAACGCTGCACCCGCAGGTGTCAGTGAAAACAAACGAATGGGAGATCCGCCGAGCACAAACCTTCCCGCCGAACCAGATCGCCGCACCGAAGAGTCACGATCAAAGGCCGGGACCCTATCCACAGAAGAAGCCACACTCACGATGCGCTCAGCTTGCGCCAATCAGCTACAAACTGCCGCAGGTCCTGCAGCAGCTCTGCGCAGATCGCTGCTCCCTCCGCAGCGGATGCAGCCCGCGGGTCACCTAGGACACCATTGGGCGCAACTGCACCAATCCCCTGTTCCATAACTTGGGGAGCAATATCTCGCCAGCGCGAGGTGCTACCTGCCTCTAGGAAATCGGTGCGGACACACTCAGGATCGATGTACATCAACATTGAGGTTTCGGTTCTTCCGGCATGTGAATCCCCCCCGGCAACCTGCGGGTTCCAAACTGTGACCGACCGGGACTCAAGTCGAAGTTGAGAAACGGCGGCCTGAACAGCGGCGATGTTTCCACCATGGCCATTCACAAAGAGCACTGCCGTAAACGGCCCGACTTCGGGGGCAGGCAATGCCGAACGAACAAGTTCAATCAACACAGCTTCGAGCACCTTGGCGCCAATCGAGAGCGTGCCCGCAAACCCTTGATGCTCCCCCGATGCGGTAATCGTGATGGGTGGAGCGATGACAATCTCTGGCCGAGTCTGGGCAAGCTGATCCGATAACCAGCAGGCGATCCGAAGGTCGGTATCTAACGGCAGGTGTGGTCCGTGTTGCTCGCAGCTCCCAAGCGGGACGAGCAGCAGCGATCCCACTGGCACCTCGGTAGAGGCAAGCTGCGCCAGATAGGTGGCAGCCATCTCAGGTAGGTGGCGAGTCGTCTAGATAACCCCAAGCAGCGAGCTGTTCGAGCACTGCCTCTGCAGCCTGCTCGGGATCAAGCCTGAGCGTGCGAGCGGCGGTGCTTCCGGATTGGGCACCCGTCAGTTCCAAAATTCTACTCAGCGCGTCATCACCTGCCGGCGGCGCCAGCACCCGAGCACGCGGCCGCCATGGTCGCAAACGATTTACCTCTGTCGGCCAATCGATTTGCTGCTTACGCACTTCGACAGTTTTCTGCTTTGCCGCCAATGTTGCAGCGAGCGAGGAGCGGCGAAGCGTAGCGACGGAACCTTCAACAGAAATCACCGCGGCGGTCATCAGTAGTAATCGTTCGCGACGACCACCGTCGAGGCGTCGTGTGGCATGCAGAGAGCCTGGATCGGTTGACTCGAGTCCAATTAGCCCAAGGGCCTGCTGCATGCCGAGGTGGTGAGCCAAGTAGGCAGGCACCGAACCAGAGCCGCGATCCGAACTGACATCCCCGCAGATCACGAATTGAGCGTTGAGCTGACTGGGCATCAGAGCCGATGCCAACAGTTCGGCAACCTGGGCGCTTGATCGTTGCTCTGCAAGGTCCACTCGCACTACCCGTGTCGCTCCCACTGCGAAGAAATCGCGTAGGGAATCCTCTGCACCTTCGGGGCCGGCACACAAAACGGTGACTCCACACGTCTGGCCCTGATCGGACCAAGCTTGGGCCAGCCGCAGAGCAGATTCAACGGCGGCAAAATCTGAACTGGAGAATCCCGAGCTTCGCTGACTTGCCTCGACCGATCCGTGCAAGGGATCAATCTCTGGGCGAAGCTCAGCCCACTTCACGCAAGCAACCAGATTGATACCAGCAGGATTCAGGCCAGCAGGATTCAGATCAGCAGGATTCATGAGGAGTGAAACACCACGCCGTGGCCGCCCTCTGGGTAGGACCAAGAAATTGCGCCCTCCTCGTTGCACACCATGTAACAGGTGCCGCACTCGAAGCAGAGCTCGTAATTAAACAGGATCCCACCATCGGCAGTTGATACAAACAAGTTCGCAGGACAGGCCGTAATGCAGCCACGTGTTGAACAATCAGCACATATTTTGCTGTCAACAGTGATGTGAGCCCGCTCGTGTACGCGAAACTCCACTGAACTCATCCGAGTCTCAAAGCTGATCTCTGGGTACGAATCTGTACTCATCCGAAGGTCCTCAGCGCTTTCATTCCTTGAGAGATTGCATCACGCAACTTGAGATTATTGAGTTTCATCTGGCCACGGATGATCTTTCGCAACCCGGGTTTTGGATCAGGGTTCGTCACCGTAAAGAGTTGTTCCATGACCCCGCAGGCAATTCTGGGAAGTTGCTGCTGAGCAAGGTCGCTCATCACGAGATGCGGCGCCTCGCGCAGCTTGCGGTGATCCGACATCACGAAGTTTGAATCCAAGCGGCGACGGTAGTCCTGCAAACCCGCAGACGAAGTGTCCCTGCGCTGCACTGCACGAGCGGCGGCTTGCCCCGCTGCAGCACCCGAGCCGATCGCGAAGTTGACTCCCTCGAGCCAGATTCCCGCTGCTAAGCACATCGCAGCGGCGTCTCCTGCCACCAGAATCCCGTCACCGATGAGTTCAGGCATCATCTTGTAGCCAGCCTCTGGGATGACGTGCGCTGAGTACTCCTTGACCTGACCACCCTCAATGAGCGGAGCAATCGCAGAGTGCGCTTTTAGCTCGGCGAGCATCTCTTCGGGACGCCGGCCACAGGCGGCTAATTTGGGCAGGGACAAGACCAAACCCACGGCCAAACTCTCTGCGTTGGTATATAAGAATCCACCGCCAGGAACCTCGCCGGTGCATCCCAGAATTTCGATGTCAACCCCATGGTCACCGCGAACAGCGAACCGTTCATCGATCACCTCGCGGGGTAACAGAATCGTCTCTTTCACCCCGAGGGTGTAGTTCGCAGGGTCTGAAGGCGGGTACAAGCCAGCCTCTTTGGCAAGAAACGAGTTCACCCCGTCGCAACAAATCACCACCTGTGCCGTCAGGTCACCATCAGGGCGATCGGTGCGCACCCCAACCACGCGGGTGCCATCTCGAAGCAGACCCGTGGCTGTAGTGGAACAAATCAGAACTGCTCCGGCAGCCTCGGCTTTGGAAGCTAACCAGGCATCAAACTCTGGCCGAAACGCCGTGGCACCGTTATAGGGCGCCTCGCCCCAACTACTGCAGCGGTAATCAACAGTGACTGCCTGATCCCCTGCCATCAACATGGTGGACCGTCGAGTTACCCACCTTTGAATCGGTGCCTCTTCCCACCAGTTCGGAATCAGGGTGTCGAGCACGCGGCCGTAAATCACGCCTCCGTACATATTTTTAGACCCTGGATACGGTCCCCGTTCCAGCAGACAAACGGAGCGTCCGGCCCGCGCCGCTTCAAGTGCAGCAGCAGCCCCGGCGGGCCCAGCCCCCACCACGATTACGTCAAAATCAGGCATCAGACCTGGGCCGTTCTCTGCGAGTCTTCAAGAGCTAACAAACGCTGCTGCAGAACCTGTAGCGTTTCGTTTGCATCTGCCACTAGGGCCAAATCTGCAAGATCCATCATTGGGCAATGCTCGTCCATGTTGATGCTGATGATGTGATCTGGCTGCCCAAGTCCTGCAGTGTGCTGAACAGCACCAGAAATACCGAATGCGATGTAGAGCCGAGGATCCACTACTACGCCGGTGGTACCAATCTGGCGTGTGTGAGCAATCCAGCCGCGGTCAGTGATGACACGCGTTGCGCCAGCCGAGGCTTGCAGGAGTGCGGCAACCTGGGCGAGTTGTTCAAATCGCTCGACCGAATCCAATCCTGCGCCGCCGCCCAAAATTCTGGGCGCTTCTGACAAATCCATGGTTGAGACATCTGGCGGGAGGAGTTCTTCAAGAGTTGCATCTCTGACTGCGGCCTCTGCCAAAGGCGGTGTGATGAACTCAAGCGCAGCGGCCGAGCCATGTGCGTGTTCCACCCCGCGAACTCCTGGTTGCAAAGTGACCACAACCGAGCCGTTCACTAGGTGCTCCGATAAGACTCGGCCTCCGTAGCGAATAGTCGAGACACTACCGGGACGTATCTCCATGGCGCCTGCCAGAAGCGGCCGTTCAAGCACTGCTGCGATTCGCGGGGCCAAGTCACGTCCATCTGGCGAAGCAGGTAGCAACACCACAGCTTCATCACGCAAGACCGGAGCCAAGCGGTTCGCCCACTCCCCGGGAGCAAAGCCCGGAGTCTCCCAAGCGCGTAGGTGGGTTGCGATTCCCGCAAGGGCTTCGGCAGCTTCAGTTGCACCCTCACCAACAAGCAGTGCGCGGCCTTGGGCCTCGGCCACTACCTCGGCCCCACCAGATGGGAGTACCCCCGCCCGGATCGGAACGAGAGCAAGAATTGCAGACATAGTTGAAAGAGTAATGCTCAAGCAGCGATTCTCCCCAAGCTGGGCATGGTGAAGGATGCCAAGTTCAGCGAATGGCCAAGGTGCGATCGGCAGAAGTAATCGCAGCACCCACGCGCTCTCCCTCAATAACTGCAGAGTGAGCACGCCGAGGGGCGACTGCATCTCCAGCCCGGTAGACGTCTACACCGGCGGCCTTGAGTTCAAAGTAAAGCTCGTCAACAGGGTCTGCAGGAAGAGCCAGCACGAGCCAATCTGGTTCACGGGTGAGTTGCGTACCTGTTGGATGATGCTGCAGTTGAACCGTGTGACCCTCGATGCCCATCACGCCGGAGTTCGTCGTCTGCAGAATCCCCTTTGACCCGGCACGAATCCACCAGTTCTCCATATCCAAAGTAATACCCAGGTCTTGGCCCACAACCATGCCTGGCGTGATGATCTCGACCTCACACCCGCGATCAGCAAGGAGTTCGCCCACCGAGGTTGCGTGGTGGAATCCGATCTCGTCGATCACGAGGACCTTGCCAGTTGGTTGCGCCTTCCCCGAGAGCACATCGCGGACATCCACAATCCAGCCCGAGCCACCTGCCAAGTCCTCTGGCATCCAGTACGGGGTAGATGGGCGTGCGCCTGTTGCGATCACCACGGAGTCAGCGCCACGGCGCCCGACCTCTTGTGCTGTCACCGTCACCCCGTACTCGAACTCGACCCCCAAACGACCGCACTCGTTAAGTTGGTTGCGCACCAAATCACCAAACTCAACTCGATTCGGAACCGAGGCTGCCAGACGGACTTGCCCGCCAGCAGCAGCCTCACGTTCGCAGACAGTGACATGGTGGCCGTTTCGTGCTGCGGCAATCGCTGCTTGCATTCCCGCCGGGCCGGCGCCCACAACAAGGACCTTGCGACCAACGGTTACAGGTTGAGGCGTTCCCACACCCAGAGACTCTCTCCCTGTTCTTGGATTCTCGATACAACCCAACCACCGGTTGAGCCCCATGCGCCCCACGCACTCTTGATTGCAGGACAAACACAGCCTGGTGTCATCGGTGAAACCTGCTTTTGCTTTGCGCACAAAGTCAGGGTCTGCGATCTGACCACGGACTACACCGACTAGGTCACAGAGTCCTTCACTCAGGGCTCGTTCAGCCTGCAGCGGATCCTTGAAGCGCCCAACACCAACCACGGGTAGATCAACAGCTGCCCGCACGGCTGCAGGTATAAACATCGCGTAACCCGGAGGGATATGCATCGAGGCTTCGATCATGAACAGCGAGGCCGTTGCCACACCAATGGATGTGTTGATGTAGTCCACATGACCAGTGGCCTCGACCATCTTGGCCACCTCAACAGCCTCATCGATCCTGGTGCCCCCTTCGATGAGTTCATCTCCACACAGACGAACCCCTAAGGCCAACTCAGGACCAATCTCGGCCCGAACTGCTGCAACAATTTCAATCAGGATGCGCGCCCGATTTGTGAGCGAACCGCCGTACTCATCAGTGCGAAGGTTGGTGGCGGGAGACAAAAAGCCGCGCACGATTGAGGAATGCGAGCACTGCAACTCGACCCCATCAAAGCCACCCTCCACGCAATGGCCGGCAACGAGCGCATACGAGGCAACAATTTCGGCGATCTCAGCTGCGTTAACGGCCTTGGGAACCTCTCGAAACAGTGGATCAGCAACAGCCGAAGGGGCCCAGACTGGTAAGCGCGAATACATCGAAGATGCTTGGCCACCGTTGTGATTGATCTGCGCAAAAATGGGCACCCGATGCCTGTGCACTGCATCTGTGATGCGCCGATACCCAGGAATCACCTCTCGGTTGAACCCATGGATCAACTTCTCATAGGGCCAATCAGTGGGATGAGTGGAGTGCTCTTCGGTGATGATGAGTCCGGCGCCACCCTTGGCACGCTCTGCGTAGTACGCAGCATGCTGCTCAGTTGGCAAGCCACCCTCGGCATAATTAGTCAGGTGCGCAGAAAAAACAATCCGGTTGCTCACGGTGACTGGACCCAACTGCAATGGAGTCCAGATCATCTGTTCAGTCATGTTTGTAACTTAGATCCACAAGAGGTACCAACCGAATCAGGGATCGAATCAGGGGTCGGAACAGTGACCGGATTAGTGCGACTCGGTGGAGCGCCGACGCCCAATCAGGATTGAGGCTACGCCTGCTACAGAAGACACTGCAGCCGCTGTTCCGCCGGCAACTGCGGCCACGCGACCCCAGAGCACGCGACCCTTGTCGCCATCGAGCAGACCCGTGACTTTGCGATGCGAATCGACGAGCACTTCACCGATTGGTTCAAGCCCAAACCCAATGAGCTTGCCGTTCCGCACATGTCCAAACATTCCGCCGGGAAGGGCAACGGCTACATCTTGGTGGCTACGGAACATTCCATTGGCAGACTTGGCTAAGTCCACGGCGTTCTGAATTGTGCGTTCAAGACCCGCACTCGTTGCCGTGACCATGTTTGAAGATGTAATGGTCTCGCTCAGTACTGATGCTGTTGCCATTGACTCGCCTCCTAAGCGGCTACAAACTCACGGATTTCCGCTGCTCGGGTTCTCTTGCACAAGACCCGCCTACTGAGGGTAGCGGCACGGGGCCACAAGTCAACTAGGGATTTCCCTGCGGCAGGTTCAACCAAGAGCAATCGCAGCCCGCCGACCTTCAAGGATGGCCTCGTAGATGCTGCGCGGGGCGACACAATCCCCCACGCTGCGGGCTTGAACCAGACTGCTATCAACAAGATCTTGCTCAAGAGCATCGTTCGGTAAGCGGTGACCGGCATCAACGAGCACCGCAACAGGAAGTTCTTGCTTCTGCGCAGAGAAGCGGTCTTCGAGCGTTGCCCCCTGTGCAGAGACTGCTCGCAGGAGCATCCGAGGGTGCATGTGGACCCCAGCCTGCAGCAAGCGGGCATTAGCGGGAGCAAGGTCGCCTGATCTTGCGAGTTCGTTTCCAATGATGTTGTCAGGGGTAGCGATATGCACTTCTACGCCACGAGCAGCGAGTAACTCTGCGAGGGCCACCCCAACTGGTCCGCCAATCGGATCCCAAATCAAGACTGCACCTTCGGGAAGCGACTCCGGATGATCAAGTGCCTCGACAGCAGTTCGCACTTCTGAGCCAGGCTGCTCTTCATAGCCTCGCAAACCTTGGCGTCCGCCTACGGCGAGAATCACATGGCCAGCGAGTTCAGTGGGCGTGACTCGATGATTGTTGATGAGTTCAACTCCCTCGATTCTGCACTCGGCCTCGAGCCAATCAACTAAGAGTGCCAGTCGCTCCCATCCAGGGCCTTTGGCAGCCACGCGCACCATGCCCCCGAAGGTCTCCGAAGCCTCAAAGAGTCGAACCTGATGTCCTCGAATCGCGGCAACTCTGGCTGCTTCAAGTCCACCTGGGCCGCCACCGACCACAGTCAGTTCGACGGGATGCGCAGCCGCGGTTGCATAGGGCGCATCTTTGGTTTCATACCCAGAGAAAGGATCACCCAATGCAGACACACGCGGGTTGCGATTATCACGGACCTGACTTCGCTGATTCGACAAGGTACAAGGTCGGATTCGCGATGGTTGGCCGGCTAACAGCTTTGCAACAAGGTCAGCATCCGAGATTTGCGCTCGAGTCATCTCGACTGCGTCTGCGATTCCGTCTGCAAGAGCCCATTCGGCCTGATCAACCTCAACGATCGAACCTTGGGCGACTACAGCTACCCGGTCATTGGTTGCGGAGCGAACCTCTGCACGAACTGCTCTGCTGAGTTCTAAGTTGAACCCTGTTGGGGTGTGTCCGCCTGGTCGGGTTGCCGACACGGAATAAATCGAGCCTCGCACCACGGTGAGAAGGTCGAGCGGACCCTGTTCCGGTTGGGTGGCGAGTTCTGCGGCAAGTCCCGGTGCTTGCTCAGGCGTAATACCCGCCCAGGGAGCAAGTTCATCGCAGGCCAGTCGCAGAGCAAGCAACTTCTCGGAGCCAATTGCGCCTCGAACTGCAGTCAGAATCTGCGTCAGGAATAAGCGGCGGTCTCCGCCCCACTCGTCAGTGCGCTGATTGGTGAGCCCGGACAAAAACTGCCGCACGAGCGAGTACTGCCCTGCGTTGATCTCTACTCCGTCGCAGCCCGCCTCAATAGCCAAGCGAGCAGCCAGTACAAATCCATCAATCACCTGAGCAATATCTTCGGGCTCCATCCACTTTGGGACTTCACGGGAGTTCACCTCGGGAACCCGAGACGGTGCCCAAAGTTCACGCTGGCTCCAGTGAGATGTGCCTTGACCCCCTGCATGGCCGAGTGCTGCAAGCACTAATGACCCTTCACAAGAGCATGCCGCCACGACCTCGGCCCATCCCTGCGCACACTGCACTGCTAGCGGTGCACGCTCATAGGGCCAGTCAGATTCGTGTACTGAGGCCTCTTCCGTGATGATGATTCCAGCCCCGCCCACTGCTCGACGTTGGTAATACGCAACGTGATCAGCCGAGATGGATCGTCCCGAACCAAGGTTGGTCTCGTGCGGTCCGAAAATGATTCGAGTTGGCGCCTGCAGTACGCCCAGGTTGAGTGGCTCAAGCAGTTTCACTCCACCACTTTGGCTCACTTGGGCTGACTCTCCCAAGCCCTCAGGGGTGACCACATGAATCAGACACGCTGCCGGCGAGTTGGGCGAAGCGTGACTGGAGAAGGAACGGGCACACCTGGTCGTGAATGGTCTGCAGTGGAACTCGGTACTGCAGTGCCGGCCGTTGCAAGCGCAGCAAGATACGGCTCGGCATTGCCCAACACACACTCGGGGTCCGGGTCAGTCAGTTCAAGGCCAACAAAAAACTTTGAGGCCATACAGCCACCTTGGCAGGCGTCGTAGCTACCGCAACTTGTGCAGGCACCCTCGCTCTCTGGCTCACGCAGGGACAAGAACAAGTCCGACTCGCGCCAGACTTTGGTAAAGCCACCCTCGTTACGAATGTTTCCAGCGAGGAACTCATCGTGAATCACGAATGGGCAGGCATAGACATCGCCAACAGGGTCAATCAGACACACGACTCGGCCAGCGCCGCACAGATTCAACCCGGGAAGGGCGTCACCAAGGGCCGAGAGGTGAAAGAAGGAGTCGCCAGTCAGCACGGTTGGACGATCTAAGAGCCAGTAATACAGCTCTCGTTGCTGAGCCTGAGTGGGATGCAGCTCTGCCCAAGAGTCAACTCCACGGCCCGAGGGTCGTAGACGTGTCACCCGAAGTTGTGCTCCATAGGAGTCGGCAATTTCTTTGAACTCATCCAGTTGACTGACGTTGTGGCGAGTGACCACCAGACTGATCTTGAAGGGACCAAAATCTGCAGCAGCTAGATGGTCCATAGCGGCCCGAGCAGCAGCAAAAGAACCTTCACCGCGAACGAGATCGTTGACCTGAGCATCTGCCCCGTCGATCGAGATCTGAATATCGAGGTAGTCCATGGACGCTAAGCGTCGAGCAGCGGCGGCATCGATGAATGTGCCGTTCGTCGAGAACTTGACTCCCACATTGTGTGCAGCGGCGTACTCAAGAATCTCGAAGAAGTCCGCTCGCAGCATTGGCTCCCCGCCGCCGATGTTGACGTAGAACACTTGGAGTCGCTCGAGTTCGTCAATGACTCGAAAGCACTCCTCGGTGGTGAGCTCTCGGGGGTCTCGCCGACCCGAAGAGGACAAACAATGCACGCAAGACAAGTTGCATGCGTAGGTCAGCTCCCATGTCAGGCAGATGGGAGCATCCAATCCAAACTTGAACTCCTCAACTAGAGGACGCGTTGCCGCCGCAGGTTGCGCCGGAATTTTGTGGACAAGCTGCTCAGGCGGCACGAATCATCTCCGAGGTCTCAAGGGTTGCTAGGGCGTTCAAAAAACTTGGCCAGCGTGCCTCGTCGACACCAACTGCTTCGAAGGCCAAGCGGACCGACTCGTGGTCCTTGAGAGACTCAACTACTCGAACCAGGTCAGGGTGTTTCAGAAACGACAGCTTGCGCGTATCGAAGCTGTAGGCCAGCGCACCGAAGCGCTCAGGCCGAAGCGAGACGTTTGGGCTGATCTGATATCGAGCCTCAAGGTCAATCATTGTGATGAGGTCTTTAGTACACGCCGCACATGCCGTCGATGGAGACTTCCTCGACGAGCAACTCCTCGACAAGCAACTCCTCAGCTGCTGGCTCCTCAACTAGTGCGGCCTCGACTAGTAAGGCGGCATTTTCTTGGGCTGTATTGGCGGAGAGTTCATCAATGCTCATCTGAGCCTCAGTTCCTATCGGGCGATTGGTACAACACCTCAGATAGTACCGCCCAAGGCCCCGGTTGAGATTCAGCATGGCGCTAACAACACACCTGAACTGCAGCGGCGGCTCAGATGAACTAGAAGAAGGGGGTTGGCGATTCGCCAGCTCGCTTGCGCAGGGTCCACAACCTTGCGAAAACAAAAGGGGAACTCATGCCAACAACAACTCGTGCCGCAGTGCTTTGGGGAACTGGTGAGGACTGGAAGATCGAGGATGTGCAACTCGATGATCCCAAGGCGAACGATGTGCTCGTCACTATGAAGGCCGCTGGTATGTGTCATTCCGATGAGCATGCAGTGACCGGTGACCTTCCTCTTCCGCTCCCGGTGATCGGCGGACACGAGGGGGCCGGCATCGTCGAAGCTGTTGGACCAGGTGTGACCACGTTGGCCCCAGGCGACCATGTCTCGATCTCATTCATCCCGAGCTGCGGACGCTGCAAATGGTGCTCGACTGGCAGGCAGTACCTGTGCGACGAGGGAGCCAAGTTGTTCGACATTGGCATGATGAGCGATGGCCGCGAAGCTCACCATGTCAGCAACGCTCAAGGGTCCTCGACAGCAGTGGGGCGTTTTGCTCAGGTCGGAACCTTCTCTGAGCAGGTCCTCGTTAGCGAGAACTCACTTGTGAAGGTAGAGAAAGATCTGCCCTTTGCTGTAGTCGCGTTGGTCTCTTGTGGAGTCGCCACAGGATTTGGATCAGCTACTGAGCGTGCAGGCACCAAGCCCGGAGACAACGTGGCAGTCATTGGCGTGGGCGGCATTGGCATCAATGCAGTTCAGGGGGCGCGTATTGCCGGCGCAAAGCGAGTGATTGCAATCGATCCTGTCGAGTTCAAACGTGAACAAGCGATGGAATTTGGCGCAACGCACACCTACGCCTCGGTGGAAGAAGCTTTGCTGGCACTCCCAGATCTGACCTGGGGCGATATGTGTGAGCGAGTCATTCTGTGCCCTGGAGTGATGCACGGAGACATGATCGAGCCCGCACTCGGGTTGACCTCGAAGGGGGGCACTTTGGTGGTCACGGGGCTTGCTCCGCTGCTCGAAAACGACGCACAACTCAATGTCTTCATGCTGTCGATGATGAACAAAGAGATCAAAGGCACCGTGTATGGATCCTCAAACCCCAGAGCAATCATTCCTCAACTGCTCTCTATGTACCGAGAGGGCGAGCTCAAGCTCGATGAACTCATCACGAAGCGTTACTCCCTTGATCAGGTCAACGAGGGCTACGCAGATATGCGCAACGGAGTAAACATCCGTGGCGTCATCGACTTCGCCTAAACAACAACTGTGCAACCAAGTTACGACTCCGAACTGTTGAACCTTCTGACGACTTCGGTTGTTGGAAGGAGGCGCGAGCTTGAGTCTGTAGTTGCGGCTCTAGCTGCTGGTCGACACCTACTCCTTGAAGGTCCGCCAGGAACAGGAAAGTCAACAGTGTTGCGCTCGGTGGCTAAGTGCACTTCCTCGGGCTTTGAGTTTGTTGAAGGCAACGCCGAACTCACCCCTGCTCGCTTAGTGGGAACCTTCGATCCCTCCGTGGTTCTTGCCGAGGGCTATGTGGCTGAGGCATTTGTGGACGGCCCGTTGCTGTGCGCCCTCCGCGAAGGAGCGCTTCTCTACATCGAAGAGATCAACCGCATTCCTGAAGAGACCCTGAACCTGCTCATCACCGTTATGAGCGAGGCCGAGCTTCACGTTCCCCGACTCGGGCGCGTACAGGCACACCCCGGCTTTCGACTCGTGGCCGCTATGAATCCCTTTGACTCTGTTGGTACAGCTCGAATTGCCTCGGCCGTGTATGACCGGTGCTGTCGCCTCGCAATGGGCTATCAAGATGCTGCTGACGAGGAGCAAATTGTGCGAGCCGCTGCCCCAGTAGCCTCAGACGCGATTGACCCAAACACGATGCAGGCAGCAGTAGCCATGGTTCGAGATACCCGAACCCATAGTGAGATTCGTACAGGTTCCTCAGTCCGCGGTGCGATTGACTTTGTGATGGTGCTCCGTGAGCTTGCAGCGCTGCGTGGCACCTCAACCCAGGACCCCTCCGTTTCCCTAGATGCAGCACTGCTGGCGCTGTCCGGAAGGATCCGAATCAACGAGAGCGGATCACGCACGGCAGAGGAACTCGTTACAGAACTTTGGGAGCGCCACTTTGGCCCACAGGCAACCGAACCGGCTGCTACGCAGAAAAAAGCCTGACCCCGCCGCCTGGCGGGGGGCGACAAGAGACTGAGGATATTAAAGAAGGAGAACAGGC
>CAFBPW010000015.1_pt1 | contig 15996 bp, 14 predicted proteins | sample 7269811 | NCBI WGS metagenome assembly CAFBPW01 (sample SAMEA6814157, study PRJEB35770) | uncultured Actinomycetes bacterium | biome: Freshwater; feature: Freshwater reservoir; material: water | place: Czech Republic | collected 2017-06-27 | depth 30m m | reverse complement strand
GATGTGATTGTGCTTGATGGTGCAGGGACAGCTTCTCGTCGCCCTGGTGGATATGCGGCCTACGAGGATGAGCGTCGAGCGGCACGAGGCTCGGGCCGGCGCCTTTCGGCCACTGGTGCTTCAAATCCTGCAACGGGAGCATCAGATGGTGCAGATTCAGCAGCGGGTGCCGGAGAGAGTTCTGGAGAGGGAGTTTCAGCAGCCAAGCCGCAGCGGAGCGCCTCTACGGTTCGCCATCAACTCACCAAGGCAGAAAAAGCGCTTGCAGCGGCACAGAAGCGGGCTGCGGTGCTGAACGATCAACTCGTTGCCGCTGCTGAGAGCGGTGATCATGTGGCATTGGCCTCACTAGGGACCGAGCTTGAGTCTGCAGAGCAGCTCGTGGCAAGCAAGGAAGAGGCCTGGCTAGAACTCGCTGGCGAGGCTGAAGACCTCGGCCTCAAGACCTGATCGACTTGTCACCGGAGCCGGTTGGGGCTGCGAGATTCACTTCCCGATGGTCAACCCGGATGATTTTGGTCGATAGTCGACCATAAACGTCCGGGTTGGATCCGGTCATGTGGTTAGGGCACTCGCACGCGGTTGGGTCCGGCCATGCGGTTAGATTGCGCCGCCAGTACCGGGTTTCTTTGGCTTGAATGCATGCTCGATCAGGTCTTGGCTAAAGCCCGAGGACGACTCACCAAACATGGCATATCGGTAGAGCGCAGTGCGGAAGACCCCCGAGAGTGCAGTGGAGAACACGCTCACCAAGAGAATCCAGATCACCATCAAGATGCCCCCGAGCAGTCCAACTGGCCAGAATCCGGTTGAGGTGCCAATAAAAATGATGCCACCGCACACCAGGATGCCCGCAAACATCGCTAGGAACGAGATCAACCCGATGGCTCCATTCCCGACGACGTTCTCGCCCCAAGTGCGCTTGAATGCTGCACCTGAGCGAGTCAAGGCTTCTTTCACGCCGACTCCCTCGATCACCAAGATTGGAAGGACGAGCATGGTGACAAGCGTCCAAGCCACGCCAACTAGTCCGACCACGATCTTGCCGATGAACCCAGCTCGCTCCTGAATTGCTTGGAGCACAATCGAAACGGTCGCGCTGATGATTGCCCAAGGCAGGATGTGCCCCGCATTTTTCCAAGCACCCTGCAAAGAGGATTTAAGCGTTGGGTTTCCGCCAGTCATGCGCTCATTCGCCGCCAGAATCAGAGCGCTCTGAAAGAAGATCGTGATGTAGGCCACGATCAGATAGGCAAAGAACAAAGCGATATAGCCGGGAAGCGCCAGAGTTGTCCCGCCAGCAGTTGTGGAACTTGAAGATGTAGCGGCTCCCTCGCTGCTGCTGAGCGAGAGCGCTGCGATGGCAAAAAATGGGGTAACGAAAATCAGTGATGCAACTGCAGAGATTGCCGGAAGGGCAATCAACTCCTTGTCCTCTCGGAGGACCTGCCAAGAGGCTTTAGTCAGGGCTAACGAACGCGAGAAGGTTCCCATGACGGACACCCTACCTGTGGGGCGAGCGAATAAAGCACAAGAATTCCGAGTAAACTCCTAGTCTTATGAGCCTCGATACGCCCCCAACGAGTCCCTTTGCCCCCGAAGAGTCGAAGAATTCCGATTCTGTCAGTACCGGTGACGTCGTCATGAAGGTCAGTTCTGAGGCTCTTGCCACTGTTCGAGATATTCGCGCTGCCGAACCTGACCCTTCGGCGCTGGCTTTACGTGTAGCGATCACCGGAACCAAGGGTGTGGAGTACACCTATGACCTGTCTTTTGAGGAGATCGACTCAGTCGATGAGGACCATGTTCGCTACACCGTTGAGGACCTGACTGTCGTGATTCCAACCGATTCGGTGGAGCTGCTTCGGGGAGCGGAGCTCGACCTGCCGAAGTCCGCAGGCCAAGGTGGCTTGGTGATCCGCAACCCCAATCGCGCCGATCCTTTGGCAAACATAAATATTGAATTGACTGGCGATGTTGCAGACAAGGTCACGCAACTCTTAGAGGCCAGCATCAACCCGATGCTGGCCGCTCACGGCGGGTTCGCCACGCTGGTTGGTGTAGACGAGAAGAACAACGTCTACCTGACCATGGGCGGAGGTTGTCAAGGCTGTTCTGCTAGTGCCGCAACCCTGACTCAGGGCATTCAGCAGAGCATCCGAGAGAACATCCCCGAGGTTGCAGAAGTGATCGACGCGACAGACCACGCCTCGGGAGAAAACCCCTTCTATAGCTAGGAATCAGCAAGCGCTAGGAATCAGCCGAACGGGATTGTCCCGCCGCAGAGCGACTCCAAGCAAGGACTTCATCCACAATGCCGTCTGCATCAAGGCCAAGCTTGGCCAGAATGGTGTCGGGCTTGCCTTGTGGCAGATGCACTGTCGGCACGCCAAGCACTCTGACCGAAGGACCATCGGTAGGTGCGAGTTGGGATAGCGAGTCGGCCACAGATGCGCCGATTCCGCCATCACGTAGGCCGTCTTCAATCGTGATCACTAAACGATGACCAGCGGCGTCTTCAAGCATCTCAGGGTCAAGTGGCTTGACGACGCGGGGGTCCCAGACGGTCGCACTAATTCCCTGTTGTTCAAGGCGTGTAGCGGCTTCTTGCGCTGCTTCCAACATCTTGCCCACACCAATGAGACACACGTCCTGGCCAGCCCGAACCCGGCGAGCCGCGAGTCCGGAACCTGTGGTGGTTTGGCCCTCTGGCGGCATGGTCTTTGAGTAGCGAATGGCTGAGGGTCCCTCGGTGCAGAGCTCAAGCGCATCGTGAAGCATCTGCGCTACCTCGGCGTAATTCGAGGGAGCAAAGATTGTGCAGTCGGGCACCTTTGACAACAAGACCATGTCCAGCACGCCATGGTGCGAGGGGCCGTCGTCTCCGGTGATTCCCGCTCGATCAAGTACAAACACCACGGGCTGGTTGTGCATCCCAACGTCAAGGTTGACTTGGTCAATAGCCCGGGTCAGGAAGGTGGCATACAGGGCCACCACTGGCCTTAACCCACCCATTGCCATGCCCGCTGCCGAGGTCACTGCATGTTGTTCGGCGATCCCGACGTCAAACATACGGTCTGGGAAGGCTTCAGCAAACGGAAGGAGTCCAGTGGAGTCGGGCATAGCAGCAGTAATCGCTACGAGTTCTGGGTGGTTGGCACCCTCAACCAAGATGGCGTCCGAAAACGCCGCTGTATACGACCCATTCTTGAGTTCCGACAGATCGTGCATGTTCTTGATCGGATCGTTCTCTGCAGGTGCGTAGCCTCGACCCTTTTGGGTCAAACAATGCACCACTACTGGGCCGTCTATCTTTGACGCGTTTCTGAATGCCTCTTCAAGAGTTGCTAGGTCATGGCCATCGTAGGGGCCGAGGTACTTGACCCCGAGTTGCTCAAAAAATGCCGGCGGTTCGAACATCTCTCGAATTGCAGCCTTGGCTCCGTCTACGCCTTTTTCTAGGTAGGCGCCAAGCGGCAGATCGGCGATGAGTCGCTCAACTCGAGCGCTGTTTTTGCGGTAGGTGGTCGAGGAACGCAGCTTGGCCAAGCTTTCGCTCAGACTCGATGCTGTTGGAGCGTAGGAACGACCGTTGTCGTTCAAGATGATGATGGCTTTACGTCCCGAATGACCCAGGTTATTGAGACCCTCGTAGGCCATCCCGCCCGTAAGGGCACCATCTCCGAGAACTCCGATGACCTGACGGTCCTTCTCGCCATTGAGGTGCAGCGCAGTTGCTAGGCCGTGGGCGTAAGACACCACTGTGGATGCATGGCTGTTTTCAACCCAGTCGTGGTCCGATTCTGAACGGCTCGGGTAACCCGATAACCCACCTTCTTGGCGCAGGGTGTCAAAATCTTCGCATCTGCCAGTCAGCATTTTGTGAACGTAGGCCTGGTGGCCGGTATCCCACAGCAGGATGTCATGTGGCGAGCGAAAAACGCGATGCAGCGCAAGGGTGATTTCTACGGCACCAAGATTCGAACCAAGGTGGCCGCCGTGGGTGTTGACGCGATCAACAATGAACTCACGGATCTCTGCGGCAAGCAACTCAAGTTGTTGCCCATCTAGAACTGTGAGGTCCGCCGGTCCATGAATCGAGTCCAGCAAATGTGAAGAAGTATTTTCCATGGCTTATCAACAACTTACTGCCGAAACGACTGCACGTCATGTCTCCCCGACAAGGTCGGTTCGCTTGGTGCGGGCTCTGCCAAATGCAAAGCTCGGCGCACCGGCCAAACTAGCTGCAACGAAGATCAGGTAGACCAGCAGCCCGAGCGCAATCGCTGTGGCATCAGGCACTCCGAGTGCACCAAAGAAGAGTACAAAAACGGCTTCCCGTACCCCTAGTCCGCCCAGTGCGAAGGGTAGGTTCTGCGCAATAGCCGTCGGTGGGAAGAACGCAAGCGCTGCCAACAGGGTCACCTGATCAATGTTGAGTGCCCTCCCTGCGGCATAGACCGACACGCACTGCAAAAACTGAAACCCCAGTCCTGCGATCAGCACTTCAAAAATTCTGACCCTTTGGTGTTTGAAGGCAAGGACCCCTAGGTGTACCGCCGCTAGATAGCGTTGCCAGCCGCTCCGTCCGATCAAGCGCCCCGCACCCCGCTTATGGCCTGCTGCCCACAGAATCCCAATGAGCGCGGCAACTGTTGAAATGTTGATTGCGACGGCCACGATGGACGCTGTTCCCAGCTGCAAGAACTCAGGGTGAATCAGCATGGCCGCTGTGGAGATAAAGGGAAGCACTAGCCACCCCGTCAGTCGTTCAAGCGCCGTGGCTGCGAACGCGTCTGCAAAGTCTCCGGTGTCTTGGCCTTGACGCCTTACTCGAACCACGTCGCCGCCAAAAGATGTTGGAAGCGCATTCGAGACAAATTCGCCAGCGAGCAGATGTGAGAACATCCGTCTGAATGGCAGGCCGATCCCGAGGGTGGTGGAGACGGTGGACCAGCGGACGGTTTGTAGCCCGTAGGCGATGATGTGCACCACAACTGCGACGAGCACCCAAACCACCGCAGCACTGCTGATCTCTGGGATGACGTCTCCGAGTGATACATCGGGTAAGCGCCAGAACAGCAGGCTGAGGAAAGCAAAGCTGATCAGGAAACGAACTAGGACGCTTCGCCAATTGTTCTGGGGCAGTTGTGCGGCAAGGCGCGTGCCATCTATTTCTAGCAGTGCCTCCTCGCGCTCCACCTCGTCCATATAGATCAGGACTCTAGCTAGTTCCGGACTCTGCCTAGTTCAGGACTCGGGAGACAGGCGTGCCGGTCCGCAGGAGGAGCAGCGATTCCAGCTAGCGAGTTTTTTCTAAGAACCGTTCTATGTTGATCAGAACCCGCGTGACTTTGCCTGCAGCAATAAGACCGCGTTCGTCGCGGGCTGAGACATGAAAGATAAGTCGCCGCCCCTCAACTTTTTCTAGATGAGCTTCGGCCGTGATCTGTCCGCCTACTGCCGTGGGCGAGATGTGTTCTATTTGAACTCGAACGCCCACCGTGGAAGAACCAGGTTCAAGTTCGCTATGCACGGCAAGAACAGCGGCTTCTTCGAGCAGAGCAATGATCCGTGGAGTAGCCAAAACAGGCACATCCCCAGAGCGAAAAGCGATAGCAGTATCGCTTTCAGAGACAGTGAGTTCTACAGAGGCCGACAGGCCGGGACGTACAGGCACAACCGATACAGTAAACACTTAGTTGCGCCGAGGCACATCCATCTTCGCCGTGCCCTGTTCTACTGATCCTTAATCTAGGAGGACCCACCGATGCTCGAAGAGCCAACTATCCAGAGAGTGCTAGCGGCCGCTGCTTCTCGTGGCGCCGATTTTGCAGAGATTTTTGCCGAAGAGAAGCGTTCCTCCTCGGCTCTCCTTGACGATGGTCGCATTGAGGAACTCACCTCGGGTAGAGACCGCGGGGCGGGAATCCGAGTAGTTGTTGGCGAGTCCACGGGCTTTGCTCACACCTCGGACTTGTCTGAGGCCGGGCTGATTGCTGCTGCTGAGACTGCTGCTTCGGCCGCCCGCGGGTCAGGAACGGGGACCACCATTGTTGACCTTGACCGCGTCAATGCGCCGCGACCCAATCTGGTGCGAATCATGCCGGGAGACGTGCCAAAGGCCAAAAAGGTTGAACTGCTCTTGATGGCTAATGAGATGGCAAGGGCCGAAGGCGCAGCCATTACGCAGGTCTCGGCCCGCTACGCAGATTCTCATCGCCGGATTTTGGTGGCCAACACCGATGGCACACTCGGAACCGATGAGCAGGTGAAAACTCTGTTCTCAATCTCGGCGGTGGCCTCGGGAGATACCGGCATGCAGACTGGCCGTGAGTCCATCGGCCGCTCGGTGGGCTTTGAGTTGTTTGACACCTATGAAGTAGGGGATCTTGCTCGCACTGCAGCGCAACGAGCGATCACGAAGTTGGCTGCACGACCAGCACCCTCGGGCGAGATGACTGTGGTGATCGGCCCGGGCGGCGGGGGAGTCATGTTCCATGAAGCTTGCGGCCATGGGCTCGAGGCTGACCTAGTCGGTAAGGGCGCTTCGGTCTTCGCCGGAAGGCTCGGGGAGCAAGTTGCTTCCTCGCTCGTGACGTTGGTTGACGACGGCACTATGGGCGGCGAGTGGGGATGTTTCGCCATCGACGACGAGGGCCGCCCAGCCCAACGAAACGTGCTGATTCAAGACGGCATTCTGGTCGACTACATGTGGGATGGCCTTCGAGCTCGAGCCGAGGGCCGCGCATCCTCGGGTAACGGCCGACGTCAGAGCTATCAGCACTTGCCCATGGTGCGCATGACGAACACCTACCTTCTCGGAGGTACCTCAACACCTGACCAAATTCTCTCTGACACTGAATCAGGTGTGTACATCTCGCATCTTGGTGGCGGTCAGGTCAACACCGCCACGGGCGATTTTGTCTTCGGCATGACCGAGGCCTACCTCATTGAGGGTGGTCGGATCACTGAACCGCTGCGCGAAGGCAACCTCATTGGCAATGGTCCGGGTGTGCTCACCTCGATCGATGCAGTTGGAAACGATTTTGCGATGGGCGGGCCCGGAACCTGCGGCAAAGACGGCCAAGGTGTTCCTGTCGGAGATGGTGTGCCCACGCTTCGAGTTGCGAGTGGCCTCACTATCGGTGGAACCGCAGCGTGAACCCAGAAGAACTGCAACAAATCGCCGATCGTATTGTTTCCATGGCGCAGCCCGGTGAGCAGGTTGAGGCAGTAGTTGCTTGGAGTCGAGATACCGAGGTTCGTGCCTTTGAGGGAGAGGTTGAGCATTTCGTCTCGGCCGACTCAGCAGGTGTCGGAATCCGGATGATCTCGCAAGGAAAGCAGGGCCTTTCTTGGGCCGGAGTGCTTGATGACGCTGCGCTCAAAGAGTGTCTTGCCGAGGCTCGCGATAATGCCAGCTTTGGTTCAGAAGATCCCAATGCGGGCCTAGCAGAACCCGACGGGGTGGAGCCCGAGGAGTTGTCACTCTTCGATGAGCGGCTTGTGCATGCTGACACCGAAGAGAAGATTCGCTTGGCGATCGAGCTCGAGGCGCAGGTCCGAGCGGGTGACCCAAGAATTTTTGGCATTGAGTCTGCGGACTATGCCGATTCTGTGATGGCTACAGCCCTTGCATCCACCACTGGCATCAGACGCTCAAGCGCAGAAACCTCGGTGTATCTAGGGGTCTATGCGTTAGCTGGAGACGAGGAAGATACCACCACTGGTTTTGGTTTTTCGGTAGGCCGTGCCCTGCAAGATTTGGATCTGGCCTTTGCTGCACAGGAGGCAGTTCAGCGCTGCGTGCGCCTGCTTGGCGCAACAAAAGCTCCGAGCGAGCGCCTGACCGTTGTGCTGCACCCGTACGTCACTTCGCAGTTCCTCAGTCTGATTGCAGAGATGCTCTCTGGCGAGTCCGTGATTCGTGGGCGATCGCCGTTTGCGGGTCGGGTTGGAGAAGAAATTGCGGCAACCAGTTTGACCATGTTTGACGATGCAACCGATCCGCTCAGCCCTACTGCTTCTGATACCGACGGAGAGGGCCTGGCTTGCAGGCGAGTCCCGCTCATTGATGCCGGCGTGCTGTCGGGTTACCTACATAACGCTTACACAGCAAGGGTTGCCGGAACGAACTCCACAGGGTCGGCGCAGCGAGGGAGTCACCGTGCTGCGCCTGGAGTGGGGCCACATGTCATCAAGCTGATGCCTGGGGACCTCTCCGCAGAAGAGATTATTTCGCAGGTCGGAGACGGGTTCTTGGTACATGACATTGCGGGGCTTCACTCTGGAGTCAACCCGGTTTCGGGTGACTTGTCAGTGGGCGCTGACGGCGTACGTATTCGGGGCGGTGAACTTGCCGAGGGAATCCGAGAAGTAACCATCGGGTCGACCCTTCAGCGAATGCTCGGCGATGTGGTTGCCATCGGGTCGGACCTGACCTACTTCCCGTGGGAATCAACTGGCCTAACCTTGGCTATTGCTGATGTGACGATGTCCGGACGGTGACCGCAACAGTGTCTACGCCGCAGTCTGGCCACTCTGAAGATTTGTTGGCGCTTGCTGCGTCGGTTCTTGACCAAGCCGCCGGCGAGGAGCAGGTCGAAGTACTGCTGAGCCGAGCAACTTCAACCACCGTCAAGGTCTATGAGGGCCAAGTTGAGTCGCTCACCTCAGCGGATTCGTCGGGTGCTGGAATTCGCGTGATTCGAGACGGCCGGCTTGGCTTTGCTCATTGCGGCAGTCTGGACCCCGCGGTGTTGGTCGAGACATTGCGTGAAGCACGAGACAACCTTGAGTTTGCCGAACCTGACGAGTGGAACGGCCTTGCCGCGCCTGACGGCGTAGAGGTTGTTGCTCAAAATGGGTGGTCGGATTCGGTGGTTGCGTTTCCGGTAGAAAGAAAAATTGCACTTGCCCTAGAGCTGGAACAAAGGGTGCTTGCCGCCGATTCTCGAATCACGGGGATCCGATCCACTGCCTATGGCGATGCGTGGGGTGAGTCGGTGATTTTGTCTACAGCTGGAATTCAAGCGGTGGACCGCGGTGCCTCCTGCTCCATCTCTACACAGCCATTAGCTCGCGTGGGCGAAGAAACTCAGACTGGATTCGGCTACGACTCGGGTCGGGTCCCAGAGTTGCTAGACCTTGACCATGCAACTGTCGAGGCAGTTGATCGAGCCACCCGACTCCTTGGTGCAGTCAAGCCTCCTTCTGCTCGAATGACCATTTTGCTAGAGCCCCGCTTGGCAATCTCGTTGATGGGCATTGTCTCAGGAATGTTGTCAGGGGAGTCCGTCCTGAAGGGCCGCTCGCCGTTCGGTGAACGTCTAGGCGAGCAGATTGCATCGGCACTGCTCTCGCTGACCGATGACCCCACTCGATCAGAGTCAATTGGTGCTGAAGAGGTAGACGGCGAAGGGCTTGCATGTCGGTCCAATCTGCTGATCTCCGACGGTGTGCTGCAAGGATTCCTTCAGGATTCCTATTCGGGTCGGCGCAGTGGGTCGGCCTCTACGGGTTCAGCAGTGCGAGGCACACGAAGTCTGCCGGGCGTTGGTGCACAACTGCTTGTGATGCAGCCGGGGACTCGCAGCTTTGAGCAGTTGGTGTCCTCAATCGACTTGGGCCTATATGTCAATAGTCTGTCCGGGATGCACTCGGGGGTGAACTCCATCTCAGGTGACTTCTCAGTGGGCGCAGATGGCCTGATGATTCGAAACGGGTCGCTCGCCGAGCCGGTTCGAGAGCTCACATTGGCATCAACGCTTCAACGACTCCTGCTTGATATTTCAGAAGTCGGCGGAGACTTTGAATGGTTGCGTGGTGGCGACGGTGCATGCTCCTTGGTCATCCAAGATGTTTCGCTCTCCGGAGCATAAGGAGCACTCGAGCCCTAGCCGGTGGAGTCCGAGGCAGTAGAGCCCTACCTCAGGATTACTAGGCTGATCGGAACCGTAGAAGCCGCTCGCACGAGTTCATCGACCTGTCCCGTGCGCACAGCAAGAGTTGCCTGACCTTGGGTGACTTGAATGACCTGAGCAGCGGTGGCCACCCTGTCAGTTTCGACCCCGTCTCCTTGAACTGCGCCGTAGTCAAGGCCTGTTGCAGCAGTCCTTACCGATATGACATCTACGATGTCCCCGACCTGAACGGGGGCTGGGGCCTCACCAAGCGCCAGGGTCACAGCTTGGGTATCAGCTGTCAGCGTTGCGCCCAGAGCTCCTGCACCAACGGCCGAGACGCGACTCTGCAACAGAATCTCGCCTTTGGCGACTTCAATCCTGACGCGACGATCCAGCGGCAGTTCGACTAGCGCTCCATCAGGCAGGAGGCGTGTTGGAATCTGTTCGACTCGAACTGAGGCTGAGTCGATGAGTTCTCCGGCCTTGAGTGGTCGAGCAGCCATGACTACTGCAGTGCTGTTCCCCCAAGACTGCTGCGCGATCTGAGCGGCATTCAGCTGACCCGTGACTTGCCAACCAACCGTGATTGCCACCACGAGCACCAGCAACCGTCGAGACAGTACGCGTCGAGCTAGCGAGGACTGCTCCACACGAGAGCGATACTGGATGAGTCGGGCGCTGAGTGCTGCAGCGGCATTGCGGTATCGCAGCGCCGTCGGCCGCGACGGCGCAGGGGTACGAGTCACGGACTTCTCCTGGTTAAGTTCGACTAAATGGCAGGGGAAGTAGGAGGGGAGTGAGGGGTAACGCCGGCCCTACGGAGCGGGCTGCAACCCGAGTTTGACGTCGGCAAATAGAGCATCTGCGGGTGGGCCTTGCGCTGGGATGGTGAGCAGTTCGTGGCCAGACTCGGTGACCAAAACCGTGTGTTCAAACTGAGCGGATCGCTGCATGTCCCGAGTGGAAACGGTCCAACCGTCATCCCACATCTCGAGCCGGTTCGATCCCAGATTGATCATCGGTTCGACGGTGAAGGTCATCCCCGGTAAGAGCACGGTGTCGTTGTGAGGATCGTAATAGTGAGGAATTTGCAGGCTGGTATGGAACTGATCGCCAATGCCATGACCAATGAACTCGCGTACGACTCCGTAGTTGAACTCGGCCACTGATTGTTCGATCGCTCGGCCGATCTCATAGACGCGGGCATTCGGCTTCACCACCGAAATACCTGCGTGCATCGCAGCCCTAGTTTGGCGAACGAGTTGGGCAGAGCGGTCGTCAACCTCGCCCACCAAGAAGTTGCAAGAGGTATCGCCGTGCACTCCCTCTATGTAAGCGGTGACGTCAATGTTGACAATGTCTCCGTCTGCGAGTTTGCGAGAATCGGGGATTCCGTGACAAACAATTTCGTTTGCCGAAGTACACAAAGACTTAGGAAAACCACGGTAGTTGAGCGTTGAGGGATACGCGCCAGCAGCGACCATGAATTCATGCCCAATCCGGTCAAGCTCATCGTGAGTGATTCCTGGTCGAACATGGCGGCCCACCTCGATCAGAGCCTCAGCGGCAACTCGGCCCGCTACTCGCATGGCCTCAATCTCATCTGCGGTGCGGATGGCGCGGCTAGCGCGTGTTGAGGGCTCGCCGGTGGCCGCGTAATCGGGACGAGCAATTCCAGCGGGAACTGTCCTCATGGGGCCGATCAAGCCGGCAATGACCGGAGGTGACTGCGGCTCGGGGAGAGTAGAACGACGCTTACGCTTTGCCATGGGATTCCCATGTTAGAAGATCGAATCACTTCTCGTTGTTCGTGGGCTCGGGGGTGCCTCCCCGGTTGAGCAAGCCGAGCGCCCAGCCGGCTTGGGCGCGTGGGACTGCGCCAAAGAATCTGCCCCGACCTAGGTTCGCTGTGAGCCACTCGCCGAGTGAGTCTGAGTAGCGCTCAGGTACTGCAGCGGCGGACTCTGAGGCCAAGCAGGCCAAGGCTTGTTGTACGGGCACAGGTACAGAGAGATCACAATCTGAATCGGCACGAGAAGTAAAGGGGATGCTCCATAAGTCTGGGCATTGCAGAATCGGATTGCCTTCTGGGATGGTGCCGGGCCCGTCTGGGCAACGCACCGAGGCCAACCAAGAACCGGGGCTTCGAGCATTCAACAGTGTGATGGTGAGCGATGCTTGCCGACGTGAAAGTTCAGTCTGTGCGGCGCTGAGTGAGGGGTTGCTAGCTAAGAGCCAAGCATGAACTGCGCCCAATATGCCGTGAAGGGTTGCTTCTTCTGCATTGCTAGCGCGATCTCCGTGATGACAAAGTGCATGCGCTAGCGAGGGTGCGATGAATGCTGGGTGTTCCGACTTGTAACGAGTATTGAGCACACGCCGCGACTGGTCAGACTCCTCAACCTCAAACCCGATGACGCGCCCCTCTCCATCGGGAATGCCCACGCCAAGACGCAGTACCTCGGTCTCACCTTGCAGGAATGCATCGAGCAGTGCCTGCGCTGGCCCACCGCTGAGTAGGAGCAGTCCTGCGCGAACGCTTAGGTCGGGGACTCGAGCTTGCAGTTCTGGATCAGCAAACAAGTTGATCATCTCGCCGGCAATTCCTGGCGGAAGGAGATCGGCCAGCGTCGCGGCGGCCTGCTGCTCGTTCAAGGGCGGGCCAACAGCGGGATGCATGGGTGGGCCATTCGGATAAATTCCCGGCTGCCCAAAAAGGGTGTTTGAGCTGAACAAGCCGAGGTCGCTCGGAGTTGAAGGTGCCAGACTCAGGACTTGCTCAGCCTCTGCCTGTGAGAAGGCGTTCATATGGGGGCGGCGTTCATGTAGGGGCGGCCTTCATATGGGGATCGGTCTTCATAGGGTTGTGTCCCTGAGCGCATTCCGGTCGGTGGTCATGGCCTTCAGTGTGCCAGTGCTGCTCTGCTCGTGGCCACTGTTTCGCCTCGGCTCCTGTTCTACTCTTCATCACTGTGTCGAGCCGGAGCACCACTGCCATCTTGATCGCTGTTGCCCTGCCGCTCGTGGTGCTCAGTATCGACTTTTCTGGCGTAGCGGTTGCGTTACCTGACATTGGCCGTGAGCTCGATGTTCCGGCGAGTAGCACGGGGTGGGTGATCAACGCATTCGCGTTGGGTGCGGCGGGGCCGCTATTGGTTTCTGGTCGGGCTGCTGATCTCTATGGACGCAAGCGGATGTTGGTGATCGGCGTGCTGGTGTTCTCGCTCGGCACCCTGCTTGCTGCGACGGCTCCTGTGTTCGATGTGCTGATTATCGCTCGCGTGATTCAAGGATTCGCAACGGCGCTCTTTATGACGGCATCTCTATCGGTGGTCAGCACTTCGTTCACTGGTGACCGTCGGGCCTGGGGGATTGGCATGTGGAGCGCCATCGGAAGCACCGCTGCGGCTGCCGCACCGGTGGTCGGCGGACTGCTAGTAGCGACACTTGGTTGGCGCTGGTTCTTTGCGCTCAACCTTCCCGTCCTGCTCGCTGCGCTCCTCATGATCCTTCGCTACGTCCCCGAATCGTTCGGGGATAAGCGACCAATCGACCTAGTCGGAGCCCTCCTCGCAACTGCTTCGGTCACCTGTGTGATTTATGGATTGCAAGAGGCTGGAATGAAGGGGTGGCAGAGCCCCTGGGTGCTTGGGCCGCTTGCATTCGGTGTCGCGCTGTTTGGCGTATTTGTGTTGCAGCAGCGATTCTCGGCCCAACCACTTATTGCGGCGGCGATTGTGCATGCCCGTGCGTATCGTCCCCCAGTTGTGGTTGCCTTCTTAGCTAATTGGGGTTTCGGAGCAATCAATATCTTGATGACCTTTTGGCTTCAAGATGTCCGCAATTTATCTGCCGCCATGACAGGGATTGTGTTCTTGGCCTACTCCGTTCCCTTCGCCATCATGGGTGCCCTGACGGGTCGGGTAGTGAAGTTCGCTGGTATGCGAGCACCGATGATGTTGGGAATGTTTCTGATTGCTGTCTCCTTTGTTGCATTAACGCAGCTAGGAGCCAGCAGCACGATTGGTCTTGTGATCGTGGCCATGGCGCTATCCGGTGTCGGCCAAGGCCTTGCCTACAACGTGTCCACCACTGCGGCCATGACTGCGGTTCCAGATGTCGACGCCGGGGTTGCTTCCGGTTTGTTGACTTCTCTGCGCAATGTGGGCGTGGCAGCGGGTGTTGCAATCGCCAGTATGGCCGTTTCAGTTCCCTCCTCTGGGAGCACAACCACTCAGACTGAGGATTTTACCGCCGGGCTACAGCGAGCCTCCTGGGTGATTGTTCTGGTCTCCCTGCTCGGTATGGCAATTGCTGTCGCGGCGAGCAGCGGAAGAACTCCTGCTGCACCTGCTGATGCTCCAACTCCAGCGAGCTAGTCAGAAAGCAGCTACGAGTTTTTGCTCGGACTATCGAGCGCTCCAGGTGATGGGTGCGTCTTCGGAGGAATATTCCAGCGCTCCCGCAGTTCCTGTAGCGGAGTGTTAGCAAGCGCAAAGTGGTCCACTCCGCCCATTGGATCTGCAGTGCACTGCGCTGCGCGCCAGAACGCATCGGCAAGGTGATCGCTAGCGCCCGCATCTGAAAGCGTGTCGGCTCTGGCAATCATGACCTCTTTGCCGCCCACGGTGGTGATGCTTGCATTCTGAAAAAGGGCCAAGGTGAAGATGAACTGAGTAAACCCTCTTGGGTCATCCATGGTTGCTGCGATAAAGGCAAATACGTCAATCTCACCTTCGGGCGAGGTGTCGTAATCGGTGAGCACGTGAACCCAATCGTGCAAGGCGCCGATCTCATAAATCCCAGTCGGTTCGCCGGGAAACGCAAACTCGTGAATCTCGTAGAACTGCGCAACACCATGGCCCCAAGATCCTTCGGGGCAGTCTCGTAACCCTTCCCACTTTGCCGCTAGCGCTTCGTCTCTTCCAATCGAGTAGTAAGCAAGCTTTGACCGCAGAAGTTCTTCGATGTGGCCGGTGAAGATTCCCTTGATGGTCTGCTCGGTGTACCAAGAGTTCCGCATCAGATCGGCATGGAGCCTAAGCATGTGATCTTCGGATGTGTCTCTCAGAATATCTAGGAACCTGGGTTCAGTCCCGAGTTCATGCAGATACTGCTCCGCATGCTTTTCTAGGCCTACTGGCAGGGGATGCATGGTGAATTCCAAGATGGTCACCAAGTTGACGCACTGCTCGAGTAAGAGCGTGTCCCCAAGCTCGGCACGCGCCGTTTCGGGGGAACTGGGGGAGAACTCTCTGACTACCTGCGGAGTCTCTTGGGCAAACGCGTTGAGCAGAGATTGCAACAAGTCCAGTTGCAGCTCTGTTGGTCCGCCACCGCTCCACGTGAGCGCTCCAAGTACTGCACTAAAGAGCGGCTTGACGTTGTCCTGCTCGGGAGGGACAAAGCGCCCCATCAGATTGCTTGGTCGCCCCAACGAGGCCGAGCCAATTCCGGTGGCAGCGGTTGGACTAGGCACAGCTCGTTACCTTCAGGGTCTGCCATCACATAGTGGTGGTCCCCCTTGAGTTCTTGAATCGTTCGGACGTAGGAACCGCCTAGTTCAATGATGCGGTCCCGGGCGTGGTCGATGTCAGTCACTTCAATATCTGGTCGAGCAACGAGTGACTCAGGCCTTGGCGCAGTGCTGGGCTGGAACGCAAAGAACGTTCCCCCGGGGTCGGGGCTGAGCTGTACCCAGTCTGCTTCGCTCTCGACAATCTCGACGTCGAGCACGTTGCACCAGAATTGGGCAAGGCGCACGGGGTCATGAGCATCGATTACTACAGAGCGCATCCAACCCACAGCCCCGATACCTGAGTCCTGTGTGTGGTCCTGATCGTTCACGTCTGTACCCCCAGGCTGTTAGGCCGCTAGTCAGTAGCTGTGGTTTTCGTTGGAGTTGCTTTGGCAGGTTTATCACTCGAGCCACCTGAGTCGGAGCTAGACCCGGAGTTGCTCTTCGAGGAATCAGAGCTTGAGGAGTCTGAGCTTGATGATCCTGAGCTTGATGAGTCTCTGCTTGATGAGTCTGTGCCTGATGAGTCTGAGCTTGCAGAGGATGAGCTTGTAGAGGATGAACCCGAAG
>CAFBPW010000009.1_pt1 | contig 17845 bp, 18 predicted proteins | sample 7269811 | NCBI WGS metagenome assembly CAFBPW01 (sample SAMEA6814157, study PRJEB35770) | uncultured Actinomycetes bacterium | biome: Freshwater; feature: Freshwater reservoir; material: water | place: Czech Republic | collected 2017-06-27 | depth 30m m | reverse complement strand
ATGGTCAAGGTGCCCTGTACATCGCCGGTTCTACCGACTGCCTCGGTTGTACCAATCTGCGCGAGTTCTTCGGTGATTCGAAACCCGGCAAAGCTGCCCGTCGCAGAATCAAAGGTGAACTCTCCAGCATCACTATCTACTGCCCACTTGCCAGCAATTTCTACCTCGTTGGCTGAGTCGGATGAGGTATCGGATTTGTCCGAGCCAGCGACTGAGTCGCTAGCAGCATCCAAACTGACAGCTTCGGGGGAGTTGTCCTTGAGAAACAAGAAAGCAGCAGCCGAGCCGAGCAGGCCAATGAGGACAATGACAATCAGCCCGTACTTCAATCCTGGTTTCATGCGTCAGCTCTCTTCATAGTTTGGCTTGTCTCATGGTTCGGCTCGCTTCATGGTTGTGCAGTCTCCCGCTGAAGGATCTGCTGATACTAGGCAAGGCTCGTGGCCACATGGTTGCAGGCAGAAACTACTCAATTCTGGGGGCGGCTCGAGACAAAAATCATGCGTGCAAGAGCTCTCAGCATCTAGTGTCCCGGTGATGTTCGCACGCCGCTCGATTGCAGTTGCAGCCCTAGTCGTTTCCTGCGCGTTTACTGCTGCAAGCTGCGCTGCCGTTCCGGCACCTGCCGCTGTAACTCGCCTGCAGATAACGACCCTGCAGATTATCTGTGGCGGCAGGGTTCAGCCCGGGGTTCCGTTCTGCAGAGCACCGACCGCTTCCTCGCGTGCAGTTGAAGTGGGAACAAGAGGTCAAGTCGTGGTGAGCGGTACAACAGACTCAAAGGGCAAACTGTTGGTCGAGGTTCCTGCGGGGACTTGGGTCGTAACAGTTCCCGGAGCAATGGTCTACGAGGACTGCGACCGGCCAGTTGTTACGGCAGTTCAAGGAGTGACCACCCAAGTGACTCAGACCTGCATATTGAACGTCCCTTAGCCGCTCGGCCCGTTAGCAGAGTGTGCCCGGACCGTGCTGAACGAATCCTGCTGGCGGAGTACCGTTATGCTTCAGAAGGTTCCTCACTTCGGGGAAACAGAACTATGCAGGAGAGACACCAGTGGACGTGCGCATCGGCGTGACCTACTCGCCCCGTGAGATTGAAATGCAACTCCCAGAGGATGTGGATCGCGCAGAGATCAAGAGTCGCGTCGATGACGTACTTGGATCAGACACCAAGGTGCTCTGGCTGACTGACCGCAAAGGCCGAGAGGTGGCAGTGCCATCGTCGAAGATTACCTATGTGGAACTTGGTACGGCCGAAGAGGCGCGGCCGATGGGATTCTCGAGCTGAAGTGAGCCCATCACGGGGCTTACTGAATCACAAACTTCTCTTTGTTACTGGCAAAGGCGGGGTTGGAAAAACCTCGGTGGCTTCCGCGCTGGGCTTTTTGGCAGCTAGAAGCGGCCTTCGGACACTTGTCTGCGAGGTGGATGCAAAAGGTGACCTAGCTCAGTTCTTTGGGATCGGGCCGCTCAAGTTTGATCCAACCGAGGTTCGAGAGAACTTGCGCGCTATGTCCATGGACACCGAGGCGAGTCTGAATGAGTACTTGCGTCTCAACCTAAAGCTCCCTCTGCTCACCAGGATCGGTCCTCTGGCAAGGACGTTTGATTTCTTAGCGAACGCTGCGCCGGGGGTAAAAGAAATCCTGACCGTTGGCAAGCTCACCTATGAGGTTCGCGAGCAGCACTACGACCTTGTTGTTGTTGACGCAGCTGCTACCGGGCATGTGGTTGGGCAACTTGCCTCACCAGTTGCGATTAATGATCTCGTCAAAGTTGGGTTGGTGAGAAACCAAACCGATTGGATGATCGACATCCTCACCGACGCAGACACCACAGGTGTGGTGGTCGTCACTGCTCCCGAAGAGATGCCCGTCACCGAGACACTCGAACTAGTGGAGCGTCTGGGCCAGGAGACTGACATTTCAATTGCCTCGGTAGTGGTCAATCGAGTCCTGCCGGAGTTGTTTGCGAGAGGCGATCAGGAACTCTTTGATCAGCTGAACACAGCTGCCACCCTTGAAGCCCTAGTCAACAGCGTCGGAGAGGGAGTGGCAGATGTGCTCGCAGGCGCAGAACTAGCGGTCAACCTACGCAGGGCTCGGGTACAGCACCTGACGCGCTTGCGTGACTCGCTGCCCAAGGACCTGCCGGTGATGTACCTGCCGTATCTGTTCAATCGCTCGCACGGGGTACGCGCTACTGCGCAACTAGCTGATGCGCTCGGTGACGAACTGGGCTTCTCGTGACTCGCTCGGATGGAGCCTTACAGGCAAGCTCTGGCGCTTCGCAGGCGAACCCTGGCGATTCGCTTGAGCAACTCTGTGCATCCAAGGAGATCATCATCTCTACGGGATCCGGAGGAGTAGGCAAGACCACCATTGCTGCAGCGCTAGGCGCAACCGCTGCTGCGAACTTGGGCATCAAAGTGCTTGTGCTGACCATCGACCCTGCTCGCCGATTGGCAAGCGCGCTAGGCCTTGAGCAGTTCGGAAATGTTGAGACGCAGGTTCCGGTATCGGCCTTTGCAGATGCAGGCGCTAGCCCGCAAGGTGAGCTGTGGGTTGCCATGCTCGATACCAAGCAATCCTGGGATGACTTGATTCAGGCCCACGCCCCAGATGTAGCGACTCGCGATGCCATTCTGGCGAACCCGCTCTATCGCAATATCACGGGCAAGTTCATCCAGAGCCATGACTACGTGGCTATGGAGCGCTTGTACCAGATTCACACCTCGGGCAAGTACGACTTGATCGTGGTGGACACTCCACCGACGCGCAACGCGATCGACTTTCTCGACGCCCCCGAGCGCATGGCCGATTTCTTCTCCTCCAAGCTGCTGCGTTGGCTCATTGCGCCCTATCAATCTCGCATGGTGGGGTTTGCGTCCAAGCCGTTCTACCTGGTGGCTGACCGGATCCTGGGCACTCAGTTCTTGGAAGATATTGCCGAATTCTTCATTCTGTTTCAGTCCATGTACGCAGGGTTCGTCGACCGCGCTCAAGCAGTAACTGCACTTCTCGGCAGTCCGCAAACATCGTTTCTAGTGGTCTCGACACTGGAGTCCTCGCCGGCTCAAGAGGCGGAGTTTTTCCTGCGGGTGCTTGCTGACCGGAAGTATCAGGTTGGAGCCCTGATTCTCAACAAGGTGCTTCCCGCTTATTTTCTCAGTCGTTCGGGTGCGCAATCGGCGCGGGCGCTCAGTTCCGAGCCGGCGCAGATTGCAGCCCAACTGCATGCCGAGTTCCCAGAGCTGAGCGAGAGTCACCTAGGGAATATGCTCTCCGAGATCGGCAGCAGCTTCATGAACTATCAAGTTGTTGCAAGGCGAGAGTCTGATCAACGTGCTTCCCTTTCGGGAAGCGCAGACCGAACACTGTCGATTCCCTACTTTGAAGAAGACATCCATTCGCTCGCAGCGTTGCTTCGGCTCGGGGAGAAGATCTGGACATGAGTACTGGGGAATTCGATAACTCCGCCACCCGATACCCGGAGCCAACCTACGGGCATCCGGATTACGACGCCCCAGATGTCATCGATGATGCAGACGATGGGGACTTTACGGCCGAACACGTCGGGTTGATTGTGCCCCCCGTAGAAATCGAGGCATCACGCCACCTTCACCGGCTTGTGGCCGGCTGGGGGATGTTGTCTGACCTTTCCTTCTCGGACCTCCTGCTCTATGTGCCCCTTCCCGTTCAGAGCGAAGCCGAAGAGAAACGATTTCTTGTTGTCAATCAGATGCGCCCAAATACCGGACCGACGCTGTTTCTTGATGACGTAGTTGGCCGCACGATGAGCGCCGCGCAGCGCCCTGCCGTGGCGACGGCCGCTAGCAGCGGAGAGATTGTTGACACGGTTATTGACTCAGTCTGGCTTGGCGAACGAATCCGAGTCACTGCCATTCCGGTGCGGTTCCATGACAAAGTCGTCGCTGTTATTGCGAGTGAGTCTGCTCTCTCGACCACTCGTCAACCTGGCGTTTTAGAGGAGGTGTACCTCGAGGTCTTTGGGCGTCTGGCAAAGATGGTGTCTGCTGGACAATTTCCTTTTGAAGATGAGGAAGTTCTTGCAGCCGGAGGGCCACGAGTGGGGGACGGGGTCATTCTGCTGGACCAACTCGGCAAGGTAGCGTTCACCTCTCCGAATGCCATCTCTGCGTTGCGGAGGCTGCGAATCTCGGGCCGCATCCAAGGAGCAAGCCTGACTGAGCTTGGCGTAGAGACTGACACCACCTATCGGGCTTTCTTTACTGCCCGACCTGCAGCAGAAGAGGTGGAGCGCAACGAGGTCTGCGTGGTGATCTGGTGTATTCCGCTGCTGAATGCGTCAAATGTTGATGGCGGCTTGGTTCTTTTGCGAGATATATCTGAGCTGAAGATGCGAGATCGATTGCTGATTTCAAAAGATGCCACCATCAGAGAAATCCATCATCGGGTCAAGAACAACCTGCAGACAATCTCCTCGTTGTTACGGCTTCAGGGCCGCCGCTTGACTGAGCCTTCTGCCAAGGCAGCTATCGAGGAGTCAGTCCGAAGAATTCGCTCGATTGCTCTCGTGCATGAGATCTTGTCTCGAGAGGATGGTGATGAGGTCAACTTCTCTGAGATCCTTCGCCCGCTTGTGCGAATGGTAGAAGAAGGCTTGACCTCGCCGGATCGCCCTCTGAGCTTTGAGATGATCGGCGAGTCCGGAAATCTGCCTTCCCCAACTGCCACCTCGCTAGCAGTTGTGTTGACAGAGTTGCTTCAGAACATCGTGGACCACGCCTACCCGCCGGGCTTGCTCATGTCAGAGGAACTACCCAAGGTGCGCATCGAGATGCTTCAGGGCGCTGGCGTTCTTCGCGTTGATGTCATCGACGACGGGGTTGGTATGAGCGGCGAGGCTGACCCTGAGCGAAGGCCGAGTTTGGGGCTATCGATTGTTACGGGTTTGATCTCTGAACTCGAAGGCAAGATCAGCTTCGCTCCTGCCGATGAACAAGCTGCTGCTGGTGAAACTCGAACGGCAACCGGTCACTTGAGAAGAATCGGGACACGTGTTTCGCTCACAATTCCAGTCGTACGCGGCCCATTCGCGACTCAGCCTCCCCAACGGGAGGCCGAGTGAATGATCTAAAGCGTCCTCGCAATGAGGATCTGTTCTGGCTCTCTGCTTAGGAAGCGAGTGCGGCGCGGCGCTGTTGTGCCACCCATGCCCGACGAAGCTTGCGACGCTCTTCTTCAGAGGTCCCGCCCCAAACGCCAGAATCTTGGTTCGTTGTGAGGGCGAATTCCAAGCATTCGGCTTTGGCGTGACAGGAGTCACAGACTGCCTTGGCTGATGCGATCTGGTCCAACGCAGGCCCGGTGGTACCGACCGGGAAGAAAAGATCTGGGTCGGTGTCACGGCATGACGAGTTAACTCGCCAGTCGTCGGTTGCAATATCTAGGCTTCTACTCGAGGTCAGTGCCACGATTCCTCCGTACACAGGGGGACGCGCTAGGAACCGCGCCCGAGTTCTAGTAATTCGTCAATACTGGGGGGACACAGAGGCTCAGGTTTCCCGCGGTGACCCTCAGAATTGCAAGCGGAGGGTGTTGCTAGGAACTTGTGAATCCGTGAACAAAGTAAAACTACAGCCACATTCCACGCGAGTAAAGGAAAAGTTTCGAGAACATGTCCAACGTACAACGACCTTTGATCTGTGCTCACCGAGGGGCATCTGCTGCCTACCTTGGAAATACCCTTGAAGCCTTCCACGGAGCGCGGGAGCAAGGTGCTGATTGGGTTGAACTCGACATACGCGTAACGAGTCAAGGCGAACTCGTTGTGCACCATGACGCTACTTACGCCGATGGTCGAGTGGTGTGGGCAACCTTGGCTAGTGATCGTCCCAAGGAAGTTCCGACTCTGGAAGAGTCACTGCTGGCTTGCGCCGGTATGGGAGTCAACATCGAGATCAAGAACTCGCCAGGCGACTTTGGTGGCCCTGATGTGCCCGAGGACTATTCCTTTGACGGCCACCGGATTGGAGCTCTGATGGCGATGGTGGTGGCGAATCGCCCACTCTCTCTGAGTGAGGGGCAGCCGATTCTGGTCTCCAGTTTTGATTGGCCATCGCTTCAGCAGGTGCGGGACTTGCTGCCACCTCTGCCCACAGCGTGGTTGTTCGCCGATTTGAATCGTGACCCACTGCAACTTGATCGCTCCGCTGCGGCGGGCGAGGTTGCAGTCAACCCTTGGGAGCCTCTGATTGATCAGGCGCTCATGAATCGTTGCGCAGAACTCGGTCTGCAGGTCAATGCGTGGACTGTTGATGATCCTGATCGAATGAGAGAACTCGCTCGTCTTGGAGTGAACAGCATCATCACGAACCAACCGGCCCAAGCTCGCGCAGCACTCGAGTTGTAGCCAAGATGGATCGGCCGTTAGTTAGTTAGTTACTTAGCTGAATAGTTAGGTCAGTAGCGGGCAGGCCGGGCTCATCGCGGAACGATCGGTAGCACAATGCTCACGATGTTGGGGTGGTGCGAAAACTGCAATGATTCCGCCTCGCCGAGATAGTCGCCATCGACCTGATACTGAAGGACTGAGCCGGGCGCTTTGGTGATGCTCAGCTGTTCCAGATCCTCCCAGCGGCGAACAGATCGGTTGGTTCGAACTCCCTTGCGGTTTGCTAGCGCCCCCAAAATGGGCGGCAAAAACGCCCTGACTGACATGTCGCCAATGCTCGTTACGGTTAGGCCGCGATCTAGCGTGGCAGCGGGGGCCACAGTGAATGGTCGGTGCCTCAAGAATGTGTACGGGTCGGTGTTTTGCACAATGGCGAAGAAACCCGGAACAGGATCCGTGGGGTTGCTATCAGCGTCACTCTTGCGGGCGCCTGTGCTGCTGGACTCCGGGGAGACCTGCAGAAGGTACTGCGGGTGCGCGCGATCAAACAGCGAGAACTCGCGTAGTCCGCAATACAAGAAGAGCGCATGGCCGATTCGGTGCTTCAGCTTGCTATGCAACTCAACGCGACTGACCACGGCGGCATCAAAGCCGACTCCAGTATGAAACGTGAAGTAGCGGCCGTTTACTGCACCCAAACCAATGCGATGGACCCACCCGCTTGCAAGAGCGTCCGAGGTGGCGCGTGCCGCTCGCCGCAGGTCATCGGGTAATCCCAAGGTTCGAGCGAAAACATTGGTTGAGCCTCCGGGTAGGACTGCTACGGCACAGTCCGTTCCGGCCAGAGCATTGATGACCTCGTTGAGCGTTCCGTCTCCGCCGAGGACTGCAACGCAATCAGTTCCTGCAGCGACTGCTTCGGTCGCTAGTTCAGTTGCATGGTCCCGATGGCGTGTCACCTGAACCGAAACCTCGTGGCGAACCTGTAGCAATTCTTGAACAATGCGGATTCTTGTCGGGCTCACGTTGGTAGCAATGGGGTTGACCACCAAGGTGATATGCATCCCTATCAGTCTGTCATTCTGCGAGCTAGTGAATGGCCAACTTGGTGGCTGAGTCCGAATTCCTGCTATCGGTTTTGTCAGAAACTGCGGAGTCAAGGCATGCTGTTACTTATGAACGTAGTTGTTTGTGTAAAGCAGATCCCCGACCCGGCTGATCCGGGAGCGTTGGATCCCCAGACCAATACCCTCAAGCGTGACGGCAAGCTCATTCTCGATGAGTCCGACAGCTACGGAGTCGAGATGGCTTTGCAGCTCGTCGATACTGCTGGCGGCGGCGAAGTCACCTTGGTGTCGATGGCACCAAATGGCGAAGTATCCGGCTTGCGTACAGCGCTTGCCATGGGTGCTGCCAAAGCAGTTCTCGTCAGTGACCCTGCGCTTGCAGGCTCCGATGCACTCGGAACCTCAAAGGTGCTCGCCAAGGCAATTCAGCGCGCTGGCGAAGCTGACTTGATCCTCACCGCAACTGAGTCATCAGACGGCTACACCGGAGTGGTTCCTGAGCAGATTGCAGAACTGCTGCAACTGCCTTCAATCACCTTTGCCAAAGAGATCACCATCGAGGGCAACACGCTCAAGGTGCAGCGTCAGACCGAGGCCGGCTATGACGAGGTCGAGAGTCCCTTGCCAGCAGTCGTCTCGGTAACCGCAGGCGTGGTCGAGCCTCGATACCCCTCCTTCAAGGGGATCATGGCCGCCAAGTCCAAGCCAGTAGATCAGGTCACTGTTGCAGATTTGGGCATTGACCCAAGCGCCGTGGGTTGGGCTGGGGGCGGACAAGAGATTGTAGAGGTCGCTCAGGCCGAGGCCCGCGCCGGAGGAACAATCGTCGAAGACGACGGTGAGGGATTCCAGAAGATTGTCGACCTGCTTGCCGAACTCAAAGTCATCTGAGTCACACCCCGAGAACGAAGGAGAACAACATGACTGTTTCAAAGATCTGGGTGCTAGCCGAAGCCACTGATGGCAAGGTCGCAACCACAACCCTAGAAATTCTTGCAAAAGCTCGCGAACTGGCCGACACGGTTGAGGTTGTGACCGCTTCCGGAGCAGAGATTGCTGCAGAGGTAGGAGCTCACGGAGCAACCAAGGTGCTTGCCGTGGGTGGCACCGAGGGCAAGCTTCTCGGAGCGCCATTAGCAGGAGCAATCGCAGCAGCAATTGCCGCTGGCAATGGTCCAGATGCCGTGCTCATGGCAACGAGTTACACAGGACGCGATGTCGCTGGGCGCTTGTCAGTCAAGATTGACGCACCGGTGATTACCAACGTGGTTGACCTTGTGGAGCGCGATGGCCGCCTTGCAGGTGTCGAGCCAATCTTTGGCGGTGTCACAGATGTGATCACCAAGTTCACGACCGACAAGGTCGGTATCTTCTTGGTGCGGCCGAAGTCGTTCGCAGCCGAAGAGTCGGGCGGTGCCGCAGCAAGCGTTGAAGAGCTCAGCGTGCCTGATCTGGGTGCCACCGGAACTGCCGTAGTCACGAGTCGTTTCGTAGAAGAGAAAACTGGTCCCAGCCTTGATGAGGCAGCAGTTGTGGTCTCGGGCGGACGTGGACTTGGCGAGAAGGATAACTACCAGCTCGTTGAAGATCTGGCCAAGCTTCTGCAGGCAGCTCCGGGAGCTTCCCGAGCAATTGTCGATGCCGGTTGGGTTCCCTACTCTTACCAAGTTGGACAGACTGGCAAGGTCGTCAAGCCAACTCTGTACATTGCCGCTGGTATCTCGGGCGCCACACAGCATCTGGTCGGGATGAAGGGTTCGAAGAACATCATCGCAATCAACAAAGATGCCGAGGCTCCAATCTTTGCAGTGTCAGATCTGGGCATTGTGGGTGACGTGCACAAGGTGCTTCCCAAGTTGATCGAGGCACTTCAGGCCCGCAGCTAGTTTCACTGCTTGCAGAACGCCATTCAGCCCCTGGCTTCGGTCGGGGGCTGAACGCTTTTTGCGCGCAGATCGCTGCTGTAGCTAGATCTAGACCAATGGCCAGGGGTAGCTACGGCCCGTCATGTCGTGTGGGAAGTGCGCCTGTGCCAGTACTCGTTGAGCGCGGCGCAGGGTGGCTTCTTGTTCGGTTGGAGTGAGCAGAACTTTGAGTTGGGGACTCAGTCCAGTCTCGAGCAGGCTCAGCAGCGCGTGCGCAGCGCTGCTCGGCAGAGGGTCGCCTGCAAAGTCCCAGATGACGGTTCGAAGCTTTGGTTCCTCGTGGAAGCTCAGGCCATTGTCGATTGCCCAGATCTGGTTCTCTGAATCAATCAGGCAGTGACCGCCTTTGCGGTCGGCCGAATTAGCAATCAAGTCAAGTACACAGAGCGTCTTGAATTGATCAGTGAGATCCGTTCTATCTCGAAGGGTGAAGTAATGCTCCGAGAACAGCGCCGGAACGAATGCCTGCAGCGAGCCTGGTCCCATCGGAGCAGCCTGGCGAGTCACCGTGGTTGGGACGGAGCCGAAGCCGAGCCAATGAGAGAGTTCATAGGTGGCAACCTCGCGCTTCCACAAGGCTCCGGGAAAATCCCAAAGAGGCCGCTCGCCTCGTTCAGGTTTATAGATCGCAGGTGCGTGGTCTGAGCCACGAGTCACCTGCACCAGATATGTCCCGTTGCTCGACCAGGGCATGAGCCCAAGAATCTCGATGCTTCCACGCTCAAGCAGTTCTGCCATTTCGGTAGCGCCTGGGGTGATCGTGGCCGAGTATTCAAACTCGATTGATTGCCCCTCCTCGTCCTCGTCGTCCTCGTCGTCCTCGTCGTCCTCGTACTCGTACTCGGCATCCCCGAACACCTTCTCGAGCTCGTCTACTTCAGGCTCGTCTGCTTCGGACTCGCTTACCTCATACGGTGCGTGGTTCGATTCTGCGCTTGGGTCCGGCACACGTCCTGCTTAGTTCCAGCGAGGACAGTTATGTCCTTCGATGCCGATCGGTCGGCCGCAGAGTCGGCAGGGTGGGCGACCAGCCGAGAGGAGTTCCTCAGCGGCTTCAGCAAAAGCCGCAGCTTGAGCTATCCGCAGCGTGAACTTGGCCTGTTCGCCCATAGATGCATCTTCAGCCTCGAGCAATTCTTCGATATCGGCCTCTGTGAAATCATCATCAACCTCAAACTCGATCTCTTCGGGCACGAGTTCCTCGGCAGTCACCTGAATGATGCCGCTCTCTTCATCAACACCCACAGAAATTGTTCCCACAACCCATTCGGGCAGAACTGGCTCAATGAGCCCAGCAATATCTCGCTCAGGGTCTGGTGACCCCATGTTCGAGGCAAGTTGGCCCAAATAACGTCCGAGCATGCCGACCTGTTCCTTCTCGAGTCGGAATGACACCACCTGCTCGCCATGTCGAGCCTGAAGGTAGAACACTCGATTCCCTGGTTCGCCAAGGGCACCAGGGATAAATGCATCTAGTTGTTCAAACTCGAACGGGGAACTCATGTCGCTCATCTACCTTGCAGTTTACGACGGGGCGAGCGTGCTCAGGTCATCACCCGTGCTATTGACTGCGAGCACGACCGGTCCCGAAGGAGTGAAGAGCAGGGGAGTGATCGAGCAGGGGGAAATGACGATTCGCTGAAATAGGTCAAGATGCACTCCGGTCGCCATCGCAACGGCAGCCTTGATGGGGTCAGCATGCGAGACTGCGACCACTTTTCCACCGGGGTGAGCTGCAACGAGGCGTTGGAGTTCATTCCAGATGCGAGTCTGCATCTCGGTGAAGGATTCACCACCGGGGAACCGAAACCCCGAAGGGTTGTTCTGTACTTGTGACCACTCGGGCAGTTTGCGAAGGTCAGACAGCTTTGCTCCCGTCCAGTCACCAAACTCGCATTCGAGCAAGCCTTTGGCACTGCGAACGCGCTGTTTTGTTGCGCGGCCAATGGGCGCAGCGGTTTGTTGGGTGCGCTCAAGCGGAGATGCGTACACGGCGTCAATTTTGTTGAGTTTGCCAATGCGATCTGCGGCAGCTTGTGCTTGAGCCCGGCCAGTTTCTGCAAGATCGAGCCCCTTTGCCCTACCTGGCAGCACCGCCCCAGTAGTTGAAGTCTGCCCGTGACGGACAAGCAGGATGAGCGTGGAAGTGTGCGCTGGCTTGGCTTTGGAGCCGGCCTTGCGCGCGGTGCGGGTTGCCATTGCACTGATTCTAGGTCTGACTCACTGCGAATCGCCTTCGGGAAACATCCTCACTCTGCGCCGAGTAGCGCGAGCAGAGATTGACTTCTTCTGGCGCAGCCGCTGTCGTTAGGGCATGCATGTTTCAATGACGGTCCCAACCGAGGACCTCACTCAGGCAAGAACCATCTACAGACATCTCGAGCAACTTCGCTATGACCGGGCTTTTTCATTTGAGGCTAAGCATGACCCGTTTATTCCACTTGCCGTTGCTGCAGAGCACACCTCCACGTTGAAACTCGGAACTGCAGTAGCCATTGCATTTGCTCGAACGCCCATGACCCTTGCCAATGCTGCATGGGATCTCCAGACCGTTTCTGGTGGACGGTTTGAGTTGGGATTGGGCTCACAAATCCAGCCGCATATCGAGCAGCGGTTCTCCATGCCCTGGTCTCACCCGGCAGCGCGAATGCGTGAGATGGTGCTGGCCATTCGCGCTATCTGGGACACCTGGCAAAATGGCGTACCTCTGAATTTCCAGGGGGAGTTTTACACTCACACTCGCATGGTCCCTGCTTTCAACCCGGGGCCAAACCCCTTTGGCGCTCCACCCATTCTGATGGGAGGGTTCGGGCCAAAAATGACTCAGGTTGCGGGTGAAGTAGCTGACGGGTTTTTGGTGCACCCGGTTAACTCTCGCAAGTCGCTACTGGAGTTGACCTTGCCAGCGCTTGCCGTCGGGGCCGCCGCTGCAGGGCGCGATCAGAACCAGGTTGAGGTGATCTGCGTGACCATTATTGTGACGGGCCGCACCGAGGAGCAGCTCAGCCGGAGTCGTGAGGCCGTCCGCACCCAGCTAGCTTTTTATGGCACGACTCCCGCGTACCAGTCAGTGTTTGAGTTGCATGGCTACGGGGACCTCCACCCTCACCTGAAGCAGCTGGCGAGGGCCGATAAGTGGAGCGAGATGGGCGCCCTGATTGATGACGACCTCCTCGAGACCATTGCCGTAGTAGGTGAGCCATCTGAGATTGCCGAGAAACTCCGCGCCCGATTGGCCGGAATCTCAGACTCCGTGAGTTTGGTCAATAACCGCGCTCCCGACCCCGAGCACTTTGCCGAGGTCGTTCGAGACTTGCAGACCCAAGCGCCACACTGACCGGCCGATAACTCAGCAGTGAGCTGTTGAGCTGTTGAGGTAGAGAGGTAGAGAGGTAGAGAGCCGACCTAGCCGAAGAGCAGTTCGTAGTTTGCGCCGGCCCGCAGGTGATGCCCGCCGTCTATCGGCAGGTTGACCCCGGTGATCCACGAGGATTCCGGGCCAGCCAGAAAGCGGACGGCCTCGGCAATATCTTCTACCGTGCCCACGCGGGCGATCGGCATATTGGCGATGTAGTTGTCCAATAGCGCGCCGCCAGCAGTTATGAACTCCATGAGTTCATCGTCAACGATTCCAGGTTGCACGCTATTGACTCTGATTCCGTCTACGCCAAGCTCATCTGCCGCGCTCTTACAGAGCATGTCGATTCCGGCCTTCGATGCCCCGTAGGCCCACAAGAAGCGGTGCGGAAACGCGCCCGCACCCGAAGACATCCCGATGATCGATCCGCCGCCGTTGGCGCGCATCGCTGGAACGGCGCACTTGATGGTGAGCATGGTGCCCACCAAGTTGACATCAACGGTGGCTCGCAAGGCGTCTGCATCGGCATCTTCAAATGGACCCATGTGCATGGACCCACCGGCGTTCGCGAACAGGATTGCTAGGCCACCAGTGGGTTCGGCGGCGAAGGCCACAGCTGCGGCAATCTGCTCATCAACGGTGATGTCGGCAGCGATATGGCGAATAGAACCGCCATCGCCAACTAGGGGAGTCAGTGTCTCGACTGCGGAGATCAGGCGCTCCTCGTTGCGACCGCAGATGGTGACATGCGCTCCGTCAGCGAGCAGACGGGTAGCGGCTCCAAGGCCGATACCGCTACCTCCGCCGGTGACAAGCGCCGTTTTGCCAGTGATGCTGCTGGGACTAGTGGGGGACATCTGAGACTCCTTTTTGTGATTGCGCCTAGTAGCGGTGTGCGCATGCACCTCGCAGAGACACTGCGATCCCTAAGTATGGGCGATGTGAACTCTGTGTTGGTTCGCAGTGGGCTCGGGGTGAGCTTGGTCTAGTTATTTTCAGCGCCGCGAGAGTCACATGGAAGGGCTGATTGCGGATATTGCACCTTGTATTCGGTACCGATTTCGGTCGCAGTCTTCTGCATGGATTCAGAACTCACGCGCAGAATCCCTGTGAACGGCTCCTCAAGCTGTTCGACCAAAAAGACTGTGCTTCCAAGGAGTAGAGCGAAGATCATGGCCAGTGGAATCAGGACGCGCCGACTCATATCTGGAACTGCAAACGAACTAACGGCCAAGACAACGCAGAGCACTGCCCCGATCATGAGAATTAAGGTGAGTAGCGGAAGGTGGGGTGCGGCATCGTACTCGCGCGCGTTTCGCGCTTCAGTCTGCAGTCGGTTAAGCCCGACGAGTTGGCTCACCACTGGAGACCCGCTATCAAAGACCTTCGGTATCTCCTTGTCGAAGGTTTGCTCCCACAGATCAACCTGGGGTGCTGGCTTCAAGGACCGCATAGCTGGCCAATCAAACGCCACGACTGCGCGCGCATAACACACCGATGCTGCTTGGATGACTTCGCCGCGACCATCAGGGAGCATGGCTGCGTTCTTATACATCTGTTGGACTGCCCCGGCTTCAGCGTTTGACTGCTGGTTTGCTCGCTGAAACGTTTGGGTCGATTGTGCAATCACAATTGCTCCGAGAAACACCGTGAGGGTAATGATCGGGCCAAGAATCGCTTCAATCTTGATTCCTTGAAAATCCCCCGTGTACTGCTTGCTGACCCGGGGGCGAACCAGAAATACCCCGACTAGGACGAGCGCAAAGACGACGAAATAGATCCAGACCATGGATTCACGCTACTCAGCCTGATGGGCCGGTTCAATCTGGCGGGGGCACAGAATGGTCAAGTTGAGTCGCTTGACTGATCTGCCGAAAAGGAATCCTGAATCACAAATCTTCGGATTTCAGAGGGCGTAGCTCCCACCCCCTCGAGGAGGGGCGAGGCTAGCTAGTTAGTTCACTGCGGAGGCCCTCCGTTGATCCCCAGGTCGCCTTCAGCGCAGCTCTGAAATGCGGTCAGGTGTGAATTTGCGCTAGCGGCTCGAAGATTTTGAAATTCCCGGGTGACTTCTGGATAGGACGTGACTCGAAGTAGCAATCCGTCATAGAGCGAGATTGTTTCAGTCTCGACTTTGGCCGCCAGCTGGCAAGCCAACGTCATGGTTTTCGGAGCAGGTTCGCCGAGGACATCTGTGGCACCGATATCTTGGCCGTATCTGGCACCGAGTGCTTCAAGGGTTCTTCCATGTTGCACCTCGCTCTCAGTAATAGCCAAGAACGGGTTACGTGACCCAAAAGTTCGCAAAATATTCCTGTACGTGGCTTCGCTGTAGCGCTCTTGCTCCAATGCCCTCCGCAGAATTGCGTCCAGAGTCGGATCAGCCACTTCGATAGATGTGTTGGTGGCGGCCTCTGAAGAGGTTAGTGGTGCAGGCAAGCTGCTCGGGATGGCCTTTCTTAGCGTCGTCTGTCCCTGAACCTGTGTATTGGGTCCCGTGTCGAGAGTTCCCTCCTGCGTTCCGCAGCCGGCGGACAGAAGTCCGCCGACTGCAAGAGCAACCAGAAGCAGTGAGCCGCGAGAAGCTGCTCGCCAGGGGTAGCTCACGGCTGAAGCTGCTGGTCGCCGTGGGGCCCATCGGCTGCGGCTGGGCTTTGAGGAGCCTTCGGCGCTGATTGTTCCTTGCTAACAGGGAGCGCTGTAAGCCGGTCCGTAGAGACGAGGTAGATGCCACCCCAACTGACCGAGGCATCGGCGTTCGCCATTCCCAAGTTGAGTGCCAGATAGCGGCCATTCAAGCCGTCGCGTTCCATGCCAACTGAGGTCACCAACGTGTCAGCCGGTGCCTCGGTGTCAACCACTGGGCCCGCAGTATTTGTGTCGACCACGGTAAGGATCGGCTGCTCCGTAGGACCTTGGGCTAGGTAGATGCCCGAGGTTCCAGAGGGGCGGTTTGCCTTGAATGCAACTGTGTAGTTGCTGCCGCTTCCCGTCACTGCGGCAAACGCTGAGGAGCGCCAGCGGGGGAGTTCCTGAGATGCGTCGCCTCCGCCAACACCCTCCGTGGGTGGCTTGCCCGAGAAGGTCCAATACTGGAATCCGCTGAACAGCGCATCGGGATCTTCTGAGTCTGATGTTGCAACGGCCTTGGTCACACCTGTGGTTGTGTCGTGAACGAAGGTTCCCTGATGAATCGAAACATCAGTGGTGAATCCATCAGGGTAGGTGGTATTGCAGAACGCCAGCAGGTCGGCGTTGCCGTCTTCTGGGCAGTCAAGAGTGATCGGAGTCTTGTCTCCCCAAGTGCCCCAGAAAGTAACGAAGCGACCATCGAAAGAGAGGCCTTCACCGATGGAGGTGAACCGGTCTGCCGGCGTTGCGTCAGGAATCGGAACCTGATCGCCGATGCTGACCAGCGGGGTGAGTGTTGGATTGCTAGCAATCGGGGCTAGGTAGACACCCCCGAGGGTCGGGGCATCTTCAACGTCGAGTCCAGTGAACACTGCACGGCCGCCAGTTGCACTCGGGGGGGCCGTTGAGCCGAAAGTGACTGTCCCAGGTGCGCCGCCGACAGCGGGCTGGTTAGGGATCAGGGTTGAGGAGTTTGCGATCACCTTGGTCTTGTCTGCCGGAACTGCAACATTACGGAAGAACACTCCAGTCTGGCTGGTGTCTCCCACGGCGTAGTTGCCCTTGAACACCACAGTGCTGCCGTCGACGGCTGGCGATCCGGGGAACTGGTCAAACTTTGTTGCCGGTGTGACGCCTGGAACTGCAAACTGATCGTATCCGGGCACTGCACCAAGCAGGGTGGCCCCCGAAGTGAGCGTTCCGTTCACGGTGGCATAGATCCCGCTCGTTCCGACTTTCGTCTCGACGCCGCCTTCTGGTGTGTACGACAACACCGGCACCGATTGTCCTCGCGTAGCAATCATGTTGCTGGTTCTTCCGATTCGTGGAACCGAGGGGAACTCGTTGAACTCCGCTAGCTGGGTATTTGGTGCTGGGACAAAGCTCTTGAGGCCTCCCTTGACATCGGCCACGACGTTGAGAGTGTTCGGGCTGGTAACGGGATTCTTGGAATAGACCCCTCTCGCACCCTCGCCCTTTGTTCGGGCTCGGAAGGCAACCAGGCCCGATGAATTGACGGCCGGCTGGTTGTAGCTATTGAACGTAGCTGTTACCCCCGGAGCGTTGTCTCCGTGATTCGCTACTGTTCGCCACGTAGGTTCAGCGGGAATGGTTGTCGTTGGCGGCGGAACCGTCGTGGGTGGTGTCGGTGACTCACCCTCAACTGTCACGCGGTCAGAAACTTGGCTAGTGCCGCAGCCCAAAAAGGTGGGTTCGCCCGGCCCGACGTTGATAGCCCCTGCGCACACGGTGACGGGGCCGGCTGCAACCTCGAAGGTCTCATCGAAACCGAAGTTGTTCCCGCGCCCAAAGACTTGTCCAACATCGGTTCGAGGCTTGTTTGCATTGAAGCCCCCACTGATCCACTCGCCGTTGATGACGAACACCACCTGAATCGGATCGAGTGTGTCCCAATCAGATGCCCAGCCCTCAACTCTTACGTTTCCATTTCCTCCTGTTACCACATCTAGGTAGCCGGAGGGAGAAGACGAGCTGCCCGGCGGGGGAGCAGGAATACACCCCGCTAACACAGTGGCGAGAGTAACGAAACCAAGAAGAATCGCTAGCGGCTTTGTAAGGAATGAGTAACTCTTGGACTTGCTATTGAGTGACATGGATTCGATCTTGGGGCTTTGAATACGCTCCGCGACAGGGCACAAGGTCACTCCTCCCAGAGCGATCCTTCTGCAGGGCTGGATTTGGGACTATCGCCCCTACCCCTCCCTAGGCGGCGGGAGACAAGATCACATGTGAGGTGATGAGATGTTCTTTCGTGATCGATATGACGCAGGCCGACAACTAGCGGCCGAACTTCAAAAACGGGAATTTGAAGACGCGGTAGTGCTCGGCTTGCCGCGTGGTGGGGTTCCTGTTGCGGCGAAGGTGGCTGATGCGCTTGAGGTGCCTCTTGATGTCCTTCTGGTTCGCAAGCTGGGTCTTCCAGCGCATCGCGAGTTTGCGATCGGTGCAATCGGAGAGGGCGGGGT
>CAFBPW010000008.1_pt1 | contig 18229 bp, 14 predicted proteins | sample 7269811 | NCBI WGS metagenome assembly CAFBPW01 (sample SAMEA6814157, study PRJEB35770) | uncultured Actinomycetes bacterium | biome: Freshwater; feature: Freshwater reservoir; material: water | place: Czech Republic | collected 2017-06-27 | depth 30m m | reverse complement strand
TCGGCGGCAATTTTGCGCTTCCCAACCAAGATGTCGACCACCTTATGCCGGTCGTCAGCCATGATCTTGATGACCTCATTTGCATAAGAAGCATCATCTGCTTGACCCACCGAGAGCACACGAAGAGCATCCTCTGCGGGCGGGGTGATATAGGCCTCGACTGCGTAGGCACGAACGGTTTGGCGAGCGAGTTCCACTTCGTTCTCGGCGAGCGTCACCCGAGCTCTTGCCCGGCCTACTGCCTCGTTTGCTAGCCCAACTGCAACCTCGGCTTGTGCCACGGCGCCTTGTTGTTCTGCGTACTGGGCATCGAGTTCCTGAATTTTTTGCGTGACTTCTTCGCGGGTTGCGGTCAGAACATCAATTTGGTTGGCAGAACTTCCTGAACCCGGACCACCCTTTTGTGCAGTTTGTGCAGTCTGTGCAGCCTGGCTGGGTGCGGGCAGCGCAGCCTGAGGCGCAGCAGCAACGGGAAGAGCGCCTGTGAGGAATACCGGAACCGAAACCGCTGCTACAAACCAAAGAACTGCCCGCGGGCGCAGGTTCGTTCGTGGAACTGGAGTGGTCCGTGACGGAGTCATCTGTTACTCAACGCCCCAGCAGGGCAACAGGTTGACACTCGGACGCGCAGCACATTTACTCCTATCGGCCGCCCGCAGAGGATCTTTAGGTTATGCGATCAGGGCCCCTAGATGTACGGATACCCCAAATCGAGTGCAATTTCAGCGACTGAGCACGCCGCTAAGCCCAGCAGGCGAAGAGGGTTTGGTGCAGTATCGAGAACCAATGGCTGTGTTTCAGAATGGCTGTGTTTCAGAAGGGCGGTGCTTCAGTGGAAGTCACGCGAGCGCGAAGCAGCCACAACAGGCAACAGCTGAATCTTCTCTGCCACCACATTCATCACCCCATCTACGCTGTGTTCGAGACGGCCACTCACAAGGAGCGCCGCAGCAGAGGCCACCACTGGCCGAAATCGTGCCCAACACCCACGCGACACCACCACATTGATGATTCCAGTCTCATCTTCAAGGCTGACGAAAGTAATCCCAGCAGCAGTAGCAGGGCGTTGCCGATGTGTGACCACCCCAGCAACTAACACTTTGGCTTCATTTGCTAACTCGCTCAGTTCAATCGCAGTGACGGCTCCGCGGCGATCAAGGTCTGCTCGCAGGAATTTTGTTGGGTGACCCTCGGGAGCAATCCCTGTAGACCACAGGTCGGCCACGGCACGTTCCCAGTCATCCATGCCGGGCAGTTGGGGTGCATCGAGACCAAGCAGAATTCCAGGCAAACGATCGGACCCAGATTGAGCCACGGCACCAGCAGACCAAAGTGCCGAACGGCGGTTATCTGACCCAAAGACTCCGGCCGTTGCGAGGGCTTCAAGTTGCGCCTGATTTAGAGAAGATCGGCGCATCAGGTCTTCCATATCTGCATATGGCCGACCTGCCGCAATCTGCTTGGCCAGCGTTTTTCCAATCAGGCGAACAGAAGAAAGTCCTAAGCGGACTGCGCTACCCGTACTGCCTGCGCTGCCCGAACTGCCCACGCCGCCCGCTTGTTCATCCGGGTCTTCGCTTTCGAGCGTGGCACACCAGTCAGAACGATGTAGGTCAGGAGTGTGCACCTTGATTCCGTGCCTGCGGGCATCTTGGACGAGCGAGTGCGGCGAATAAAAACCCATTGGTTGAGCATTCAGCAATGCCGCGCAAAATGCTGCCGGATAATGCAACTTGATCCAAGAAGAGGAGTACACCAGATAGGCAAAGCTGACCGAGTGCGACTCAGGAAACCCGTAGTTAGCGAAAGCCGCAATCTTTTCCCAAATCTGCTCGGCCACGGTTGCGGTCACTCCTCGTTGTGACGTGCCGACATCAAATCGCTCGCGAAGCACAGCCATCTTTCGGCTCGACCTTTTTGAGCCCATTGCCTGACGCAACTGATCGGCCTCGGATGGAGTAAAGCCAGCCACATCAATAGCCATCTGCATGAGTTGTTCTTGAAAGAGCGGAATCCCGAGAGTCTTTGCAAGAGAATTCTCTAACAATGGATGCAAATACGTGACCGGTTCCTCACCCTTACGGCGACGGATATAGGGATGAACCGAACCACCTTGGATAGGGCCGGGTCGTATGAGTGCGACTTCAACAACAAGGTCGTAAAAACAACGCGGCCTCAAACGTGGAAGGGTGGCCATCTGCGCACGAGACTCCACTTGGAATACCCCAATCGAGTCGGCGCGACACAACATCTCGTACACCGCATCCTCTTGAGGAAGTTCGGCTAGATCAACAACAACCCCATGATGTTCTGCAATCAGGTCTACTGCTAGATGCAACGCCGTGAGCATGCCGAGCCCCAGCAAATCAAACTTGACCAGACCAGCAGTGGCGCAATCCTCTTTATCCCACTGCAGCACGGAGCGACCTTGCATTCGCGCCCACTCAACAGGACACACCTCGATAACTGGGCGATCACAGATCACCATGCCACCGGAATGAATCCCAAGATGGCGCGGCAATTCCTCGAGTTGGCTGGCCAGAGAAAGAACTGTGTCCGGAATCGGCTGGGACACTGACTCGCCCTGCTGAGTAGAAGCAGCTTGTGGCACTTTGTTCCAGCGATCGAGCTGTTTAGCCCACGCATCTTGATGCCCCTGAGAAAATCCCAAAGCACGAGCAGCGTCGCGAACTGCAGATCGCGTGCGATAAGTAATCACATTTGCAACCTGCGCAGCATGAGACCTGCCATAGCGCTCATAGACGTACTGAATGACTTCCTCTCGTCTACCCGACTCGATATCGAGATCAATATCGGGTGGCCCATCTCGTTCGGGCGATAAGAACCGCTCAAAGAGCAGGCCAAGTCGCACCGCATCAGCCTTGGTGATTCCAAGCGCATAACAAGCTGCGGAGTTAGCCGCAGAGCCTCGGCCTTGGCAATAGATGTCCTTGCGGCGGCAGAACTCGACAATGTCCCAGACGATTAAGAAATAGCCAGGAAAACCTAGGGCTGTAATCATCTGCAATTCATGATCGATCTGCGCCCATGCACCAACAAATCGTTCGGCATGACGCGGCCCATAGCGACGGGTGGCACCCTGCTCAACGAGCAGCGTTAAGTACTCAGACTCGGTAAGCGTCCGAGAAGCTGACACCTCTGGGTGTGGGGGGCATGGGTACGGGGGTAATTGCGGAGCAATAAGTGCAAGATCAAATGCGCACTGTTTTCCCAACTCGGCAGCGGCACCCACTACCTGGGGGTAGCGCACAAAGCGATGTGCTTGCTCTGCACCGGAGCGTAGATGCGCACTAGCAGCACCGGGCAGCCACGGATCCATCTGGTCCAAACTCTTAGCAGCACGGATTGCAGCTAGCGCCGTGCTCAGAGCATGGTCCTGCGGGCTGGCGTAATGAACATTGTTTGTAGCAATCACCCCGGTTCCAACGCGACGTGCAAGTTGATACAACGCATCATTGCGATCCGAGTCAAGCGGATCTCCATGATCCCAAAGTTCGATAAAAGTATTATCAACCCCAAATGCTGCGACGAGCGAGCGGAGTTCTTGCTCAGCGGCTCGAACTCCGCGCTGCGCTAGCGCCAGCGGAACCGTGCCCTTACGACAAGCCGTGAGCACTGCCCAATGCCCTCGAGCACGGTGAGATGCTGCTTCAGCTACTGCCGCAAATGAGATTTCTGGCCGGCCCTTCTCACCTGCCATCTGCGCCTGTGAAAGCAGCGCTGCTAGACACGCATACCCAACTGGGTCTCGGGCAAGAATGATCAAGTGTTGGCCGTCAGGGTCTGTCGAACCTGTGCGTTGTTCCGTGGCATTCAGGGTGAGTTCTGCACCGAAGATTGTGGGCAGTCCTACTTCACGAGCAGCTTCAGCGAAGCGTACGACACCATAAAATCCACCATGGTCGGTGATAGCGAGCGCCTCAAGGCCAAGACGCTCTGCTTCTTGCGCGAGGGCCTCAGGAGAGGATGCCCCATCAAGAAAACTAAACGTGGAATGGCAATGCAGTTCTGCATAGGAAACTGCAGATCCTGAAAGACTGTTGACTGCCATCTAGACAGTGTAGCGAACACATGTTCGATACTGCCTATTCTGCTAGTTACCTGCTCCCGGCCTGCCTGATCGGCTCCCCGGCCTGCCTGATCGGCTCCCCGGCCTGCCTGATCGGCAACCGCAGGACTCTCGCTACGCCGCCTAGCTCAGACGGCACCACCAGGAGCGTGCCTCCAAGTGCTTCTGCTAATCGGGTGGCCAACACTAGGCCGGCCTCTGCTCCAACTCTGCTTGCAGATTGCGACTCGCCATCATGGTCCACCGAAACAACCAGCTCAGAGGAGCGCAGCACATTTTGCACTTCCGAGAAATTCTCGGCGGCCATCTCGCTCATCATCTCAGCAACTGAGTCATCTTCATATACGGCGATACTTGCCTTCACTACAACTTGCGCGCTTCCTACGTCTAGTGCCCCTGCGAGAAGTTCATCAACTATTCGAACCGCACGGCTCCCATCTAGCAGACCATCGACATTGCGATCGGACTCGACCTCCAACACGAGAGTGCAACCCTGTTGAGCAGCCTGAGTCCGCCGCAAGGAAACCAGCTCATCGAGAAGCTCGAGCGGACGGCACGGTTCGACCGGCTCGCTCACAACAGCAGACTCGATTGCCACTAGGTCAACTAGGTCGCTCACTAGCTGCACACAACGCTCGGCTGTGACTGCCGAAGCTGCAACGCTATGTTGCTCCACCTCTTGAAGCGGCGCACTATCAACGAGTTCTAGAGTCCCTTGAATCTGCTGCAGAGGCGTCAGAATCTCTTGTGCAATCATGCGGAGGATGTCCACCCGAGAGGAAAGTGTCTGCTCAGCAACCTGGAATGATGCCAAAGCCTCTGCAGTTCGCTCAGCTACCAGCTGATCTAGATCTTGATTCACCTCATATAAGCGGCGCAGTCCCCTCTCGGCTGCACGCTCGGCAGCTTGACGCCGCTCGCGTTCTCGATCAGCGCGCCGCTCGAGAAGAGCAATCCGAGACGCCGTCTTATCGAGCATCAGCCCTTCGCACCCGTACTCTGTTCAATGCGGATCACCATCTGACACTCCTCGCCAGTATCAACAACTGACAACAGTTCTATCGTCTCGCCAAAGTATGCGCCTGCGCCCACAATAAGTCCTTCTGCAAGTGGGCCCAAAGCGCGTCGCGACCGATAGTGCAGGTGCAGCAAGCCGTCTGCTTGCTCAGTTACGTCAAACCAAGGGACTTCTGCACCGGGGTACAACTTCATAACTTCGGGGTGAATGATTCCGTTGAGGTCGAGGAGCACAGTGCGAGAACTCTTGTGATCTTCAAGTAGCTCTGGATGCTGTGCCGCTAACCCAGAGAACGTCCCCTGCCCAACTAGTCGCTGGACTTGCTCCGGAGGCAACTCAAATCGCTCGGCGGCGGCATTGACGAGCATCGCTAGGTGCTCATCGGGATAGGTTCCGAGCGTTGTCCAGACCCCATCTAGTCCAGCAGCCTCCAACAGCCCATCCCAGGCCTCAGCGCCGAACTGATCGGTAACAAATTCTTCAACCAGAATGAAGACAACACCCTTCACGAAAGGCCTCCTTGAAAAGTTTTGAGGACAGCAGATTGGCATGTCTCAGTAAGCAACTCACGACTCCCCCTATGGGCACGGTGCTGAGCTTGGCAGCTTCAATCACAATCGGCACTAAGCGTAGCTCAGGCCCCCAAATTGCTCTCGGCATGCCACCCCGAGGCACAGGCCCACAGCAGATCAGTGGCCCGCGAGGATCCAGCACATCAAGGCTCTAACCTTGAGATGGTGACTACCACCACTTCAGATTCTCCCGAATCCACTCCCTCATCGGAATCCCTGCTTGCCGACCAACAACTCGCCGACCTGACTGCTGCAGATGTCGCTTGGGATCTTGACTCCTTGATCGAAGGCACTGATCTTGACTCGCTACTTGATCAGTCCGACCACATAGCTGATCAACTCGAGACCTATCGAGGACGGGTTGGGTCGATGACTCAGGAAGAACTTGTCACAGCGATGAGGCTGATGGCAGACCTGCAAGAGGTGCAGGGCCGGGCGGGGTACTACGCCATGCTGCGCTTCTCAGAGAACACCTCTGACCCCGAGCGCGGTGCACTCATGATGCGCGTACAGGAGCGGTCAGTTCCCCTTGCCACGCGACTCGTGTTCTTTGAACTCGAATGGGCGGCACTTGATGATGACGCAGCAGAGGCGCTGCTCGACACTGCGAGCTTGGACTTCTGCGCACATCACTTGCGGTCGGCTCGTCGCTACCGTGACTACCTTTTGAGCGAGCCCGAAGAGAAGCTACTCACCGAGAAATCAGTCAGCGGCGGGTCTGCTTGGGTGCGCTTATTTGACGAACTCACCTCGGCAATCACGATTGAGTTGAACGAGAGCAGCAGCGAAGCCTACGAATCCGCCACTGCGTCAGCGCCCGCAACACCGGGCGCTGCTGCGACACAAACAGTTGGGCTCGAGCAAGGGCTATCTCGGCTTCAACACCCAGATCGAGAGGTACGCCGTCAAGCTGCGGAAGCCGTCACCAAAGGCCTTGAGCCAGGGTTGCGAACTCGAGCGTTCGTCTTCAACACGTTGCTCCTTGATAAGGCGACAGATGACAGGCTGCGTCGCTATCCCAGCTGGATCTCTGAACGGAATTTGTCAAACGACGCGACCGATGACTCAGTGCAGGCCCTGATCGAAGCGGTGGTAGGCCGTTACGATCTGCCCCAGCGCTGGTACGCGCTGAAAGCCCAGGTCCTTGGGATTGATCAGCTCGCTGACTATGACCGCATGGCTTCCGTGGCCGAGGATGAAACTGCAATCGGCTGGACTGAGGCCAAGGAAATCGTTCTGGATGCCTATGGCAGTTTCTCTCCGGAGCTGGCAGGAATCGCCAAGAGGTTCTTTGATGAGAACTGGATTGATGCGCCCACTCGGCAGGGCAAACGACCCGGCGCATTCTGTGCCTATACCGTGCCGTCGCATCACCCATATGTGTTCTTGAACTGGACAAGCCGACCCCGAGATGTGGCTACCTTGGCCCATGAGCTTGGCCACGGACTTCACGCCTACATGGCCCGCGAACAGGGGGTGTTCCACCAATCCACACCTCTCACTCTTGCCGAGACTGCATCGGTATTCGGTGAGACCGTGACAAATAACGCGCTGCTCGGAAAGCTCGAGGACCCACATGCCCGATTTGCGTTGCTGGCATCCACGCTCGAGGACTCAATTGCCACCGTGTTTCGACAGGTAGCAATGAATCGCTTCGAAGAGTCAGTGCATGTCTCGCGACGTGAAGAAGGCGAGCTCTCGGTGGACCGATTCGGCGAACTCTGGATTGACTCTCAGACAGCCATGGTTGGGGACTCAGTGGAACTCACCCCGGGGTACTCCACCTGGTGGAGTTACATTCCTCACTTCATCGGGACACCTGGCTACGTCTACGCATATGCCTATGGGCAACTCTTGGCCCTCTCTGTCTACGCCCGCTACTCAGAGCGAGGTGACTCCTTCGTGCCGGCTTATCTAGAGCTGCTCAGCTCAGGGGGCTCCAAGACTCCCGGAGAACTTGGTCGAATCGTTGATTGCGACCTTGAAGATCCCGGTTTTTGGGATGCCGGGCTCAACATCGTCGAAGCACAACTCGATGCAGCTACAGAGGCAGCCAGAGAGGCTGGGCGAATCTAAATCGCTAAGAACCGCGCCAAGTATTCGGCAGGCATCCACCGACCACACTCCGCGCGAAAGTAAAACTGTGTCTCGGCCAACTTCGATCTACTTAATTCCTGTTCCCGAGTTCCGCGTCTGAAGTGAGTCTGGTCGCTCTCTGCTTTCGCTTGCAGGCTGCATAAGGAGGTAATCATGTCTGAGGCCGAAGAACTGCTGGCGCTGCTCGTAGATCATCTTCAAGATGGTGTCTGGTTGCTCGATGCCAGTGATGCTTCCATTGTTGAAGTCAGCCAATCAGGTTCACTGCAAGCGGGATCTCATCCGGGAACGCTCCTCGGGACCAACTTCTGCAGTCTGATCGAGCCAGAAATTTCCTTGGAGGCTTGGCAATTACTGCTTGCACAGATTCCCCCTGCTGCTAGCCATACTGTTTCGGTGGGCCTACGGTCAGAGATTGGATTCGTGCAACTCGTTGATCTGACGCTCACTCACGATTACTCGGGCGAGCCTGAACAAACACGAGTGCTGGCAATCACCAGATCCCAACCGCTCGCAACGCTGCCCGCCTCCCAACCTCCACAAGTTGAGTCCTTGCTTGATGCCACCCTTGAGGCCCTTGGCGAAGGCGTGGCAATTCTGGATCATCTGGGCCGGGTTGAACGGGCAAATACTGCCTTCTTGCAACTCGTAGATTTGCAGCAAAGCCTGGTGCTCGATCACAGCGTGTTTGACCCTCCCTGGATCTGGCAATCGCTGGAAGGGGATTTCTTAGAGATTGAGGACACTCCCCCCGTCAAGGCCCTTCGAACCGGCGAACCGCAGCGCCTCGATCATGTACAACTCAGAGGTAACGGCCTGAATCGTGTCTTGGGTGAACTCATCTCGGTCGAGGTCAGCTGTGAACCGCTCCTTGGGACTGATCAATCTCTTCGTGGTGCTGTGCTCGTTCTGGGTGATCTCACTGCGCTGCTGCAGTCAGTCGACCGTCGCGAACAGATCGAGGCAACCGACCACCTCACCTCTCTTCGCAGCCGGCACCACATCACCGCTCAGGTAGACGCAGCAGTTCGAGCAGCAGAACGGAATTCATCCAATGCCGATGATGCACGAGTGGGCGTGCTGCATGTTGACCTTGATGACTTTCGTAGCGTCAACGACACCTTTGGCACTGCCTTCGGCGACGAGGTACTCATCGCTGTTGCCGATCGCATCCGGGACCTAACAGAACGTCACATTGAAATCGGTCGAGTTGGAGTCGATGAGTTCCTCGTGGTCATCACTGGCAACGATGCAAGCCTTTCTTTCGATACTCGCCTTCGCCGACTGGCAGAAGAATTACAGCGAAGAATTGAACAACCACTAGTTGTGGAAGGTCTTGAGCTTCGCTTGACTGCGTCGGTCGGAATCTCTCGCTACCCTGCCAATGCACGCGATGGTGCAACTCTTGTACGCGCAGCAGATACTGCTCTTGCAGCGAGCCGAAGAGAAGGTCGCCATCAGGTTCGCTTTTTCGAAAGTTCCCTTGATAAGCGGGGCCGAACGGGCCTTGCTTTGGACCGAGACCTTCGCCTTGCTGCTGCGCAGCGCAATTTGCAGGTGTACTACCAGCCCATTATCGACCTGCAATCTGGCGCAGTCTCTGGGGCAGAGGCACTCGTGCGCTGGAACCACCCCGAACACGGACCGATTCCGCCTTCTATTTTCATCCCAGATGCCGAAGCCACTGGAGCAATCTCTGCGATTAGCGACATGGTCGTCACAACTGTTGCGGAAGATCTAGCAGGGTGGAACCAGCAGAACCTGCTCAATGCAGGATCACGTATCGCTATCAACATTTCAGCTACCGAATTTGAGCAGCGGGGATTTGTTCAACGTCTCGCTGCCACCCTTGACAACGTTGGGGTGCTTCCGTCCCAGCTTGAACTCGAAATCACCGAGACGTTGCTCATGCGTGATGTCGAAGTAACGGCGCAACGCCTGAGCGACCTGCACGAACTGGGTTTCTTGGTCTCGCTCGACGACTTTGGCACTGGGTATTCATCGCTATCTCACCTGCACATGCTGCCGCTTCACACCTTGAAGGTTGATCGCTGCTTCGTCAGTGAACTTGGTGATGGCAGATCAGAAACCATCACTCGCGCCATTTTGAACCTGGCGCAAGGGCTCGGAATTCACACAGTCGGGGAAGGTGTCGAAACCGAAGAGCAACGCCGGTTCCTGATCGACGGCGGATGCGATTCGGTGCAAGGGTTTTTCTATGCTCCCCCGCTGCCGCGTTTGGCTTTCGAGAAATTCATGCAGAGCCACAAGCCCATCGCCGCTTCGGCAACCTCATCCCGCTCCTCGCTCTAGGACTGCATCTACGTTGGCAGATCAGCGACTCCAGTCGCTGGCAGCGAAACAATAAAGAGAGCTCCTCCAGAAGCGGCGGACTCGACGCGAATTGTACCCCCGTGGCTCTCCACGATTCGCTTGGTCAGTGACAGGCCCAGTCCTGTTCCGCCCTTATCTCGTTCTCGACTTTCTTGCAGGCGAGCAAAACGCTCGAATACTTGATTCCGTTCTTCTTCAGGTACTCCGGGGCCATCATCGGCCACTGAGAGCACCACCCAAGGGCCATGTTCGGCAACGCTCACTTTGATGGTTGAGGCTGCATAGCGCGCTGCATTATCTAACAGGTTGCGGATCACGCTGGTGAGTTCATCCGGGTTACCCCAGACGCGCCCAGCCGAAACGGCGGAGACATCCATTCGAACCGAAGTCATCCGGTGCGTTTGTTCCATGACCAGATCGTCTAGGTCGACTTCGCTGCGACGGCCGAGTCGACCCTCTTCTAGGCGAGCCATAGCCAAGAGGTTGTCAACAAGGTGTTCTAGGCGGTCATCTTCTGCAAGAACAATGCGAGCGACTGCGGGCCAATCCACATCTTGGGGGTACTGCAACGCCGTCTCGAGCTGAGCACGAATTGATGCAACCGGGGAACGCAGTTCATGGCTGGCGTCAGAAATGAACTGACGCTGTGTGATCGAGGATTTCTGAAGACGACCCAGCATCTCGTTGAGCATGTGTCCCAGCTGAGCAATCTCGTCATTTGTATTCGGAACGGGCACACGTGCATCAAGATTGTTCGCTGTCAGTTCTTGGACTCGACCCGTCATGAGCGCCACCGGGGCAAGCGCCCGACCTGTAATGATCCAGGTCATTAAACCGGCTCCGGCAATCAGGAGCGGAAGGCTCATGAGTAGCCCATTCGAGAGCGCCGATACCGATCGCTTGATCTCGTCCACCGGTGATACGGCATGAAGCCGGAGGGTGCCATATTGGGTAGGTAGATCCCGGACGACCTCGATAGCGTTTGCGGCGGTTGGTCGCGGGGGTCCTTGACGGCCGAACAGTACAAGGCGGCCCTGATCATCGACTTTGAAGTTCAATTCCGACAGGCCTTGACCATCTAGATAGAAGTAGGTGGTCGACAACACCTGCTCAGCGTTTGCTGCGCGACCAAAGAGATCAGCCGAGGTCTGCTGATCCAACTGACCCTCGAGGGTATTGACCGAGGCAAAGAGCTCTGCAGGGACGCGGCCTTTGCTGAGCGAATCGGCCATAAAACTTACGATGCGCTCATTACGGGCACGTAGGTCGTTGGTCAGCGTTGCTTGGACCCATGTTCGAAGCAGCAGTGAACCAAAGATCAGCGCGATACCAACTGTGATCACCACGATGGCAGTGAGCTGCAGACGAACCGACTCACGCTTTCGCGGGCGGGAGTAGGCCGCTGCCGGCGCAGTTCCGGGTTCGGTTCCTGGGTCGGTTCTTGGCTCAGTTCCTAGCTCAGAGGCAATCTGGGGCCCCAGACCTTCAGACACTGGCCCCTTCACCGATCCGGTAACCGATTCCACGAACGGTTTCGATATCTTGGCGGTCAAACGGGCGATCTATTTTGCGGCGTAGGTAGCCCACATAGACCTCGACAACATTCGGGTCACCTTCAAAGTCTTCACCCCAGACATGCTCAAGCAGCGTTTGTTTTGGAACGACTTGACCGGGTTTACGCATGAGCGCTTCTAACAGTTCGTACTCGCGGGTCGTGAGCGGAATGTCCGTCTCCCCGCGCCGACATGTTCGAGCAAGGGGATCCAACAGCAGATCATCGATCACAATTGGTTGGGCCCGACCATCGGCTGAGCGGCGCAGTAAGGCTCGCACTCGGGCTACCAGCACGACATAAGAGAACGGCTTAGTCAGAAAATCATCTGCGCCAGTATCAAGGGCTTCCGCCTCGTCGTATTCGCCAGACTTAGCGGTGAGCATCAAGATGGGAGTACCGATGCCTTCTTCTCTCAGTGTCCGACACACTTTGTAGCCGTTCAACCCAGGCAGCATGATGTCGAGAACGATTGCATCAATGTCATCCTCTCGCGCTCGCGCTAGGCCACTCAGGCCGTCATAGGTGATTTCGACATCAAACCCTTCAGCCCGCAGACCCCGCGCTACACCGTCGGCCAGTGCGGCTTCGTCCTCGACCAGAAGAATTCGCCCCGAGGAGGGAGTGGTCTCTGCACCGGATGTAGTCATGTTCGCTCCTTTGCGACTGTGCGCATCTACTGCTGAATAGTGCTACAGCGGGATCTTCCCACTGAACAGATTCTCTCATTATCAGTCTCTCAGATTTCTTCTCAGGAATGGGGCTCAGGGTCGAATAATCAGCAGTTTCCTGAAGGAACTCTCTGCTTTCCAAAAAGGACTTTCTGCTTTCTAAATTTTGGGTCCGGTGACTCTGCCTAGTCGTAGGTTGCCTCTAACCACCACTGACCAGCTTCAAGCGCTAGCAGGTGCGCTGCAGCATCAAAGAGCACCTGCACCCGAGCACGCCGACGGTGGCCGATGGCATCCCACCATCGCTGATCAGTGCACCAAGGTCCAGCCCAATGTTGAATCTGGTGCCACTGTCCACCGGCCACACGGCAGCGAACTGGCACTGCGCTCATCACACCTCGGCCGCTCACCCCCAGGCTGCGCCCAAAGGCATCAACAAGCTCTGCTTCTACAGGCTCAGACCAGACCACGGCTGGCGAGGGCAGCGGCAGACGGCCCGGCCAAGGACCATTAGCTGCCGTCTGACTACTAGATGAACTCTGATTTACTGCGGAACGCCCATCAGCGAACAGATCCACTGCGTCGATTGGCACAAGTTGACACTGCTCAGAGACCGACCTTGCACCGCGTAACTGTGGCAACTTCACTGCATCTGCACCGAGCAACGCTTGCACCCGAGCCAAGGCTTGAACAGCGCGTTCGGTTGCATTGTGAATCTCTCCCCAGAATCCAAGCTGCATACCTGTATCTGCAATCACCTGCTCTGGGATGAGTTGCAGTCGTTCAACACCACCGGAACAACGACCCAAAGAACGACCTGTACTCAACCATCCCTCTAACTGCCAGCGAACCCGCCGAGCGATATCGGCTGCTGAAAGTGCACCTTCATGACGCCAAAGCCGCTCAATACGATCACCCGCATCGGTTTGGGCCACCACGAGTACGCGCGAGCACGCAAGACCCTGACCAGATAGTTCGGCATGAAGTTGCTCAGCTAATGCAACCGCCACAAAGGCGACCTGATCTACTCGTTCCGCCGGCGGGTCTATTGCAGCCTCTACAGAAAAATCCACTGAGGGATCAGCAAGGTTGAGCGGTGTTGTCTCGAAACCAGTTGCTAAGCGATACGCAGACATGCCAAGACTGCCAAAACGTGCACTCACATCGGCAATAGGGAGCGCTGCAAAGCGCCCTACTGTTCTGATTCCTAAACGCCGAGATACATCAAACATCTCGGCGGCAGATTTCGATGAATGCGTAGAGTCAGTTGCCACGCCAAGACGTTCAATCGGAAGAGGAGAAAGAAACTCGGCAGTTTTTCCTGGTTGCACAACCATCGGTTGCGGAACACCAGTACCCAGAACCCCAGAACCCAGAACCCCAGAACCCAGAATCGACTCTTTCGCTGCGATCTGAGCACCCTGTGGGCCATCGGCAATACCTACACCGACGACACAAGCAAGCGTTGCTCCCCTGTTATGAGCGAATCCACTTTCTTGCAGTCCTGCTGTGTTGAGTCCTGCTGTATTGAGTACGGCTGTTTGTACTCGGGCAAGCACAAGTTGTGCCAGGGCATGATCCCCTCCGTGGTAACTCGATGGACCAAGAGTCGGAAAGGCACATTGACCAGGTTCTATGACCTCGACTCGTGGCACGAACTCTTCAACTGCTGCAAGAACCAACTCGAATGCCCTCGCATCTCGTTGTTGGTCGTATTGCACTACCTCTACAGCGGGGGAATGCGCTTGTGCTTCACGCATCGTGAACCCAGAAGCAATGCCTTGACGTCTTGCACCCAAGTTGAGCGAGATCACTCTGTTGGCATGGACTACGACGAGCGGTTTTTCGGCGGGTCGTGCAGTTGCTACTGCTGGCCAATCGGCGCACAACACAACCAAGGTCCGTGCTGCACTGCCTACAGAATGAGCACTACCTGCAGAATGAGCACTGCTTGCAGAATGAGCACTGCCTTCAGAATGAGCACTGCCGGTGTTGGGCATCTCAACCCACATCCAGTAGCGGACTAGAAGGAGTTAGTTCTGTAGGAGTCAGTTCTGTAGTAGTCGATGCTTGAATATGCTCGGCTGCCGCTACAGCACCCGAAATATCTGGCAGCCACAACTCCAGTCGCTGCGAACGACTTAGGCCTCGCCGCCCAGTCACATCAAGGCTGAGATGACGTTGACGCAACCGACCCGTGCCCTGACCGATCCCAAACCACTCGGCATGTACGACAGAAAGCTCCACATCAGCAACCGAGGGCCAAGGCCGAGCATGACGAGCCGCTCCTAGCGATTCTCCGCTGATGAACATCACGACTGATCCGCGTTCGCGTGCGCGAGCAACTAAGCGCCGCGCATCTTGCGCAGATGGTGCGTGTTGTGCCCCGCACAGCACAAGGTCGAATGAGTCCACCAATGCCGCAGTTACTGTGGCCCAGGATTTGCTAGGAGTTTGGATAACGGCCACACGCTGCAGCTGCACCCCTAGCTCTGCAGCAGCAGCCCAGCCCATTTGCTCTACACCAACGCAAGCAGCCCAAGAACCTGCTTGCGTTGGCCCCGCTGCTACGGCCAATGCAACCGCCGTTGCCCCAACAGCCCCGCTGACATGCACTATGGAACCGCGTTGCAACCCACCACCGGGGAACACTTCTTGGAAGGCTTGCAACAGCGGCAGTCTCCGCTGTTCAGCAAGAACAACGGGTCGTGTATGCGCTAGAGCTGTGCGCAATTGGGCAATTGCAGCAGGGCTTTTTTTTGAGTCAACAGCACGCATCACCCAAGTATCGAACACTTGTTCGATACTTACAAATGATTATTCCTCTTCTACATACCCAAAGTCTGCATGTGTGGGAACGGCCACACCTTCGCCATAGAAGGTGTACAAGGAGCCAATGATCTCTACAAGACCCTCGGTGTTGGCGCCTCGCTCAAGAGTGACAGTAATCAGATTGGAGTTGATGTGAATACCTTCGATTCCACCCCGAGCAAAGAGCCGCCGCGCTAACTCATCTGGCGGACGATCACCCTCAATAGTCTGATTCGCCAGATAACGCTCATGGCCCATCCCAGTTAGCGTGCGGTTGATCTCAAAGCGGACAACCCCGCCTTGGCTAGAAGGTTTCTCAATAACAGTTACTGGCTGGCCCATAGACCTCACACAGTACTGCCCAACCCGCTGGGCGCCACACTCAACTGTGTGCCCCACTGCTGTACCCCACCGCTGTACCTCACTGCTCCAGTTCGCCGCTCTGGCCTACTGCTCCCCTTCACTGCCACCATGGAGTGGTGAATGACAGCGCTCAACCCGACACAACACCGGATCAGCAGGTAACGGTCTACGAAGCAGTCGGCGGACAAAGCTTCTTTGACGAACTGGTTCGGCATTTCTATGAACAAGTTGCTCAGGACGATGTGCTCCTTCGTCTGTATCCCGATCAACAGAATCTGGAACCGGCTAGCGAGCGACTCGCCCTGTTTCTTGGCCAATACTGGGGTGGGCCAGACACCTATTCTCAACAACGAGGCCACCCAAGGTTGCGTATGCGCCACGCGCCATTCGTCATCGGGGCGACTGAACGCGATCACTGGGTGCACGCAATGTTTTTGGCACTCGATTCCACGATGCCAGGCACACCCCTTGACCCCGAGCTACAAGAAACTGTTCGGGATCGAATGCGTGAATACTTTGAACTCTCGGCACAACACCTAGTGAATTCTGCAGACTAGCCAAACCTGCCAGATGCGCCCGAGCCCGAACAAACTACCGTCCATACCGAGCAGTACTATCGGCGCATGTCTTCACAGGATTCACAGGACTCACGTATCTCCACTGTTGTTTGGGGCACCGGAAACATGGGCCGAGCTGCCATTCGTGCAGTAGCTGCTCACCCTGGGCTTGAACTTGTGGATGTGATCGTCAACAACCCCGACAAAGTGGGCAAGGATGCCGGTGACCTTGCCGGCCTTGGCTACCAGCTCGGGGTCGCTGCTAGTAGCGATGTAGAAGCAGTACTTGATCGATCACCCGCTGCGCTGGTGTACACAGCATCAGGGGACATTCGGCCCGATGACGCAGTTGCAGATATTCAACAAGCACTGCGAGCGGGAATTACCGTGGTCACCCCCTCGGTCTACCCGCTCTATGACCCTCGGAACGCACCACAAGAACTGCTCGATCCCATCCGCGAGATTGCACAGACGGGGGGTGCATCACTGCTCGTCACAGGTATCGATCCCGGCTGGGGCAACGACATCCTGCCGGTCATTCTGACGGGTCTAGCAAGCACCATCGACCAGATCAGATGCCAAGAGATTTTTGACTACTCAACCTATGACCAGCCAGATGCCGTCCGCTACCTAGTGGGATTTGGCCAGCCCATGGACGAGGTGCCTCCGATGGTTGCACCAACTGTGCCCACCATGGTCTGGGGCGGTCAGGTTCGAATGATTGCGCGAGCTCTCGGAGTGACCCTGGACGAGGTCCGCGAGACCGTCGACCGGGTACCGCTCGAAGCTACGGTGACAAACGCTATGGGAACCTTCGATGCAGGCACACAGGGCGGGCTGCGTTTCGAGGTGCAAGGAATCGTGGATGGGGAAGCACTCATCATCATCGAACACATCACGCGTATCGATGCAGCCGTTGCACCCAACTGGCCCTCACCTCCTGACGGCGGAGCCGGTGCGCACAAAGTTGTTCTAGAGGGTCGTCCACGAATTGAAGTCAACATCGAGGCAACTGACGAAGGCGGCAACCGCGCCGCAGGTGGCAATGCAACCGCCGCTGCCCGTCTGGTGAACTCCATCCCTTGGCTTCTTGCCGCGACCCCTGGGGTATACGACGCATTTGATGTGCCACTCAGTCCAGCAGTCGGTCGGCTTGGACTCACCGCCCAGATCCAAAGCCAACAACAACAGCAGCAGGGGCAGAACTCGTGATTATTGACGTACCCGAAGGCAAGCATCCCATCATGTATGTATGGGGAGAAATGGTTCCCGGTATTGGACCCGCCGCCGCAAACTTTTCGCAGAAGGTCTACGAGGACACCACTCTGGGTCTGCGCGAGTTTGAAGCTGCGCGCCTGAGAACAGCACAGATCAACGGGTGCGTTTTTTGCCAAGACTGGCGCACCGAGATGAGCGGGAAGACTGTTGAGGACACCTTCGCTCAGGCGGTCACTGACTGGCGTACCACCCAGGACTTGGACGACCGATCCAAGCTGGCGGCAGAGTATGCCGAGCGCTATGCCCTCGACCATCATGGTCTTGATCAGGAGTTCTGGGCACGAATGAAAGCGGCATACACCGATGCCGAAATTGTCGAACTCAGCATGTGTCTGGGGTCATGGTTGGCTTTTGGTCGGCTCAATCATGTTCTCGGCCTAGACACGGCCTGTGTTCTGCCCACCAAACAAGACCTGAAGTAAGCAGAACCGCTACGAGCAGTCTGCCCCTTTGGGGAACTGAACCCGCAGCGAATTGCATAGTGAGGGCCGCCCAAGCACTAGACCCCATCACCGCTAGTGAAAGGAAGGCCCTCGATTTGTGTCATCCGTGGGAGAGGAAGGGTGAATGGGAGGATGACACAAATCGTGGTTAACACCACATGGACAGTATCTCTCAATCACCCTACAAATGCGAGTCAGGGCAAGGTGCCTCACGCCACTTTTGAAAATTATTCGTCATTTCTAGCTGCTACACACTGGGCCAAGCATTGGTATCTCCAAAGCTCGGTGCCGCAGAAGGATACGCCCCCCCCCACCAGTTCTGGGTTCCCATTCAGGGCAAATTGGGTGTGAGTGCTGGGTCCGGTCTCAAGGCTAGAGCGGCAAGAACCGCAAGACCGACCGAGATCACCGCAAGCACCAAGTGAACCAGAATGAAGGGAAGT
>CAFBPW010000004.1_pt1 | contig 20980 bp, 17 predicted proteins | sample 7269811 | NCBI WGS metagenome assembly CAFBPW01 (sample SAMEA6814157, study PRJEB35770) | uncultured Actinomycetes bacterium | biome: Freshwater; feature: Freshwater reservoir; material: water | place: Czech Republic | collected 2017-06-27 | depth 30m m | reverse complement strand
CAGGTTGGCATCGAGAGCCAGAACTGGACGCTCTCGCAGTTCATGCACGGAGAACAGGGTGCAATGATTTGTACGGCAAAGATTGTCGAGACTGTTCCGTGGATTGATGCCAAGTACTACGCATCTACTCAGGTCATGGATGAGGCCCGCCACGTAGAAGTGTTTGCAAAATATCTTGATACCAAGTTGTCAGGTCACTATCCAGTCAATGCGCATCTCAAGATGCTCCTTGATGACATTGTGAACGACAGTCGTTGGGATATGACCTACTTGGGAATGCAGATCATGGTCGAAGGGCTAGCCCTTGCTGCATTTGGGTTCATTCACCAACTCACCACCGAACCACTACTCAAGAAGCTTCTTCGCTATGTCATGAGCGATGAGGCCCGACACGTGGCATTTGGTGTGCTGTCGCTTCAGGAGTTCTACGCGGAGCTTTCAGACGCAGAGATCTTTGAGCGGCAGCAGTTTGCCTTTGAGGCGGCAGTGCGAATGCGGGACCGCTTCTTGCAGCAAGAGGTCTGGGAGCGCATGGGAGTACCCGTAAAGGATGCTCTTGAGCTCGTCATGCTGACACCTACCCGCCAGATGTTCCAGATGATGCTGTTTTCAAAGGTGGTGCCCAACTGCAAGAAGCTGGGCCTGTTGGACCGCAACGACAAATGGCTGCGGCATCGCTTTGAAGAGATCGGCGTTATTCAGTTCGAAGACTGGGCTGATACGGCTTCGGAGCTCGAGGGCTTTGCGTTACTTGAGAGCGATATTCGCTCGACTTGAGTCCTGTCCGGCAGTAGCCCTCTGGTGACAAATCTCGCGGTGAGTAATCTCGTGGTGAGTAATCTGGTTCGTATGAGCGAGCCAGAGCAGCTGTTTGTGTTGCATGCACTGCGCCTCAGGGGGCCCGCCTCGGATCTGGAGTTAGCTAGTCGATTCTCTCTGGACCTCGATGAGGTCAAATCCACACTTGAAGTCCTGCGAAGGTGCGAACTTGCCAGGCTTTACGAGGGTCGACTTGCAGGCTGGATGCTTACTGCCACAGGACGGGCTGAAGGCGAGCGCCTGCTGGCCGAGCAACTTGATCGATTGTCTCTGCGAGGCGCAGTGGCTGCGTCGTATCAGCAGTTTCTGGTCATGAATCCTGAGCTTCTATCTATCTGTACTGATTGGCAGGTCCACTTGGTCGGCCAAGAAGAAGTCCTCAATGACCACCTCGATACAGCTAGAGATGCTGTCGTGTTAGCGCGCTTGGCAGAGTTACATGAACATGTCGTGCCGCTTCTAGAGCAACTCGCAGCGGGCTTGCAACGATTCGAGGGGTACAGTTCGCGTCTCAGGTATGCACATGAGAGAATAGGAATCGGCCAGACGGAGTGGTTGACGGGGCCGAGAATCGACTCCTATCACACGGTGTGGTTCGAACTGCATGAGGATTTTCTGGCGACACTCGGTCGTCGACGCTCAGATGAGCGGGTTGACTACGACTCTGCCGAGGACGGTTCTGCAGAGTTAGAGGAGTAAGGATGAGTCCCAGATTTGGTTCGGTGATCACTGCAATGGTGACGCCGTTCGATGATCGAGGAGATCTCGATCTTGACGCGGCTGTAGATCTTGCCGTGTGGTTGGTTGCGAACGGTAGCGACGGCTTGGTTCTCAGCGGCACAACAGGTGAGAGCCCCACCCTGAGCGAGTCCGAGGAGTTGGTCCTGTTCCGCACCATTCGTGGAGCTGTCACAGTGCCGATTTTGGCAGGCGCAGGATCTAATTCGACGGCGAGCGCAGTGGAGCAAACAAAGCGAGCGAGCGAGTTGGGTGTTGATGGAATTTTGTCTGTCACCCCCTATTACAACCGACCCTCCCAAGCTGGACTCGAGGCGCACTTTACTGCCGTAGCCGAGGCAACTGATTTGCCCGTGATGCTCTATGACATTCCCGCACGGACAGGTCGAAAGATTGCTACCGAGACGGTGCTTCGCCTAGCCCAGGAGGTCCCGAACATCGTGGCTCTCAAGGATGCCGCAGGCGACCCTGCAGAAACTGCTCGACTTGTGGCGCTAGCCCCCTCGGAGTTCGAGGTGTATTGCGGGGACGACGCGCTGACACTGCCGTTGTTGGCAGTGGGTGCAGTCGGAGTGATTTCGGTTGCCTCACATTGGGTTGGGCGCCAACTCGGGGAACTGATTGAGGCCGTCTCAAAGGGAGACCTCGAGCTAGCTCGACGCATCAACGCCGGGTTGATTGCTTCATACGATTATGAGTCCGGCGATGAAGCGCCGAATCCAATTCCCACCAAGACGCTCCTACGGGTGCTCGGTCTCAGGGTGGGCGACTGTCGTCCTCCAATGGGTCCCGCTCCTGATTGGCTCGCAGATCGCGCCCGACAGGTGCTCAAGGACCTCAACTAATGGCTTCTCCCGTTCACATCACGTTCCTAGGCGGACTCGGCGAGATTGGAAGAAACTGCGCCGTCTTGGAACTTGAGGGTTCGCTGCTGCTCATCGATTGCGGTCTTATGTTTCCCGATACTGACATGCTGGGAGTTGATCTTGTTCTACCCGACTTCACCTGGTTAGTTGAGCGTGCCGAGGACATCGTCGGATGCGTGCTGACGCACGGCCACGAGGATCACATCGGCGGGCTTTCATATCTACTTCGTGAGGCCAGCTTTCCGCTTTTCGGTACCGAGTTGACGCTCGGGCTTGCCTCTGGACGAATCGAAGAAGCGGGCCTGATGAAGCGCACGGAACTCATCGTCGTAGCCGACGGCGAGCGGTGGGAGATCGGACCGTTTGAAGCTGAGTTCATCCCGGCAACTCACTCTGTTCCGCAGGGAGTTGCAACTGCTTTCCATACGCCTCAAGGAACAATTCTGCACACTGGTGACTTCAAGATTGACCTCACCCCAGTGGATGGTCGCCTGACCAACCTGTCTCGGATCGGTGCGCTTGCTGATGGCGATGGCATCAGGCTGTTGCTTGCCGATTCAACCAATGCCGATCAGCCTGGTCACTCCCGCTCAGAAACCAGCGTGGGCAAGGTTCTCTACAACTTGATGCACGAACAAGAGGGCCGGCGAGTGATCACGGCCTGCTTTGCGAGCCATATTCATCGCATCCAGCAGCTCGCTGACGCAGCCATCTCCTTTGGCAGAGTGATTGCGCCTGTTGGACGCTCCATGAAGCGCAATATCACCATGGCTCGAGAGATGGGTCTGCTCACCATTCCTGATACCTCGCTGATTGACATCGAGAAGGTGGATCGGTACGAGCCCGGTCAGGTACTCGTGCTGTCCACTGGTTCTCAGGGTGAGCCAATGTCAGCGTTGACTCTGCTCGCGGCCAATGAGAACCGGTGGCTAAAGATCACCCCGGATGACACGGTCATCTTCTCTTCACATCCCATTCCGGGCAATGAGAACGCAGTAACGAAGGTCATAGATAATCTCTTCCGCCTTGGCGCCGAAGTCATCCATTCAGGACTGTCTGATGTCCACGCCACGGGCCACGCAAAGTCCGAAGAACTCAAGCTCTACCACTCCATTGCCAAACCCGACTGGTTTGTGCCGGTCCACGGCGAGTACCACCATCTGATTGCCCACAGTCGGTTGGCTCAGGTGATGGGAACCCCCGAGGATCACATCTTGATTGCCGAGGATGGAGACCGTTTGATTCTTGACGACAATGGTCTTCGGCAAGTGGGGACTGTTCCATCTGAGTACGTCTATGTTCACGGCACGGTCGGCGATATTGGTAGCGGTGTACTGCGAGATCGACGGATTTTGGCAGATGACGGCGTGGTCGCAGTAACAGTCTGCGTGGATCGAAAGAAGAAGCGCCTTGTTTCGGGGCCAGAGATAGCAACTCGAGGCTGGATACACGAGCCAGAGGCGGGGGATCTCCTCGCGGAGCTATCTGCACGGGTGAAGGCTGCGATCGAGAAGGCCCTCCTAGACGGGGCAGACCTTGCGGGCCTGCAACGTGCAGTTCGGCGTGCCTCTGGTGGATTTGTCGCAAACTCCACACGAAGACGGCCGATGATTGTTCCCATCCTGCTCGAGGTGTAATCGCCGCTGAGCATCCGAGTGCCGCGATGCTGTCAGTCAGCCTGAGTACTCTTGACGCACCGTGGCAACTTCTCAGAAAACCCCTGCAAAGAAGCGAAGTTCTTCCTCAACTCGTTCGGCCGCGTCTGCCAAACGTAAACCGAGTGCGAGTTCCTCGACGAGCTCAGCAGCGCGCAAGAAGGCGCAGGCTGGACGGGGCGGCGCCAAGGGCGGGACTGTACAAGCGTCAGCAGGAAGTACTGCCTGGCACAGTTTGGTAGATGGCCACGGACGGGACATTTGGGGACTGTTAGCGATACTTGCAGCAGTGGTGCTGGGTGTGAGCATTTACAGCCAAAGCCCAGGGGGAGTCGCCAACTGGCCAGGGTCCGCAACGGCAGCATTGGTCGGATTGCTGCGCGTGTTTCTTCCCCCGGCGCTAGTTCTCGCTGGGGTGCTTCTCATCAGAAGTGCCCATGTGCATTCCGATGAATCGGCTTCGGAGCAAGCTGAGGCTCCTTCAGATTCCAATAATGCAGAATCCAACAAGCCACCGGGCCACAAGGAGTCCCCAAGCAGGGCAGTGCAAGCAATCGGTGCGCTGCTAGCTGTGTTTGTGGTTGCAGGCATGTTGGACTTGTTCTTCGAGGAGGGCGCGTCAATTTCAAGAGATGGACTCGGCGCATACTCAAGCGGCGGGGGACTGCTAGGCGCATTCTTTGGCTCGATCGCACTCTTGCTAGGTCGATGGGGCGCCGTTGTGGTGCTGTTGGTACTGGGAGTTCTCGCTGTGAGCCTGCTGACCGGTTGGTCACTGAGCTACATGGCTCAGTCAGTCATGCGCGCTGCTAAGCCAGCGGCGCAGGCGGCAGGTAATTGGGCCAAAGACCTCTTCAATCTTGGCTCTTCAGACCGGGCTTCTCAGGGCCAGCCTGCTGAAGGCGGATCTGCTGGGGAACAGGCAGAGCTAGAGGTCAACCTCTACGACCAAGATGACGGCGCTGCTCCTCAGAAGAAGCGTCCACGTTCTAAGAAGACAGCCGAAAGTGGTCCGACGGTAGTTGTGTCCGGACCGAAGCCCTTCACGCCGCCTAGCGAAGGTTCGGAGGAACCCGTTGCGCCGGAGCAACTCGGCCTTGGCCTCGGTCCTGCAGCAGTGGGGTCGGCTTGGCGTTTGCCTCCAAAGAACTTGCTCTCGCTATCTGGCAAGCGAACGGTGGACACCAAAGCTGTAGAAGCGCGTGGTCGTGTCCTTGAGGGTGCACTTGCGGAGCACGGCGTCGAAACTCGCCTTGTTGGAATGGTGGTCGGCCCAACTGTCACGCGCTACGAACTCGAACTTGGCGTTGGGGTCAAGGTTGCCCGGCTGACGAGTCTGCATAAGGACATCGCCTACGCCATGGCTTCCCCGGACGTTCGCATACTCGCGCCCATTCCAGGCCGGCAAGCAATTGGGGTCGAGGTTCCCAACAAGGACCGCCAGATCGTCAATCTGGGAGACATCCTCACCTCTGAAGAGGCGCACAGAGCTACGCACCCCCTCGAGGTTGGCGTGGGTCGAGATATTTCCGGCACCTCGGTGTTGATGAATTTGGCAACCATGCCGCATCTCTTGATCGCAGGGCAGACAGGTGCTGGCAAGTCCTCCTGCATTAACTCAATCATTACTTCTATCCTCATGCGGTCAACGCCGGACCAAGTGCGCATGATTCTGATTGATCCAAAGCAGGTTGAACTCACTCAATACAACCGAATCCCGCACCTGCTCACTCAAGTAGTCACCAATCCTAAGAAGGCGGCGAATGCCCTGAATTGGGCAGTCCATGAAATGGAGCGCCGCTACGATCTGCTCTCCGAGGTTGGAGTGCGAGATATCACGGGCTACAACGCATCATTCGATCGGGGAGACTTGCAGCAGCAACTCGGTGAGGATCGCGAGTTCAAACGTATGCCCTTTATTCTTGTGGTTGTTGACGAACTCGCTGACCTCATGATGGTTGCCTCGCGAGAGGTAGAAGAGTCCATTACGCGAATCGCAGCCAAGGCGCGTGCTGTGGGAATTCACTTAGTGATTGCTACACAGCGTCCATCGGTGAACGTCATCACGGGCGTCATTAAAGCGAATATTCCAGCCCGCTTGGCCTTTGCTGTTGCCTCCTCAATGGATTCCAAAGTCATCCTTGATCAAACAGGTGCTGAGCGACTCGTAGGCCGGGGCGACATGTTGTTGCTTGGCGGAACATCATCTTCTGCACAGCGAATTCAGGGCTCCTGGGTAGAAGAGTCCGAAGTGTCGAGCATCGTGAATCAGTGGCGCAAGCAGGCGCCTGCAGTAGAAGAGCATTATGTAGAAGGTGTAGCTGGCGATGACCAGCTGCCCTCGGGTGGATCCTCGCTCTCGGGCGGGACTGCAGGTGACGACGACGACCTGATGCATCAGGCCATGGAGTTGGTTGTGCGCAGTGGCCTTGGGTCCACTTCGATGCTTCAGCGCAAGCTCAAGGTTGGCTTTGCTCGGGCAGGCCGCCTTATGGACCTGCTTGAACAGCGTGGCGTGGTGGGTCCATCGGAGGGCTCCAAGGCCAGAACCGTGTTGCTATCTCCCGAGGAACTCGACGACATGATTGAGCGCGGAGAGTTCTGAATCTCATAGCTTGGGTCAGCACGCAGCGAACTGCACGCGACGCTACCCTGAGGTCATGAATTCTCAGATCGACCTTGGTGAACCAGAAGTTCTCGCAACTGGACTTCGCTTTCCGGAGGGACCAGTCGCTTGTGATGATGGCTCTCTGTTACTCGTTGAGATAGCCGGAGAACGACTCACAAGAGTCTCTGCCGATGGAACAGTAGAGACAGTCGCAGAGATTCCAGGTGGCCCGAACGGGGCAGCAATCGGCCCCGATGGTTGGATCTGGATTACCAATAATGGTGGTTCATTTTCATATATTGACCTTGGGGAGATTTTATTACCCGGGCCAGTCCCACCCTCTTGGGTTTCAGGTTCGATTCAGCGGGTCGACCCAAGTAGTGGAGTCGTTGAGACCATCTACACCGAATGCAACGGCCGGCCATTACGTTCTCCCAACGACTTGGTCTTTGATGATCAGGGTGGCTTTTGGTTCACAGATCATGGAGTTCGACTCGAGCGCAGTTCCGACTTGACTGGAGTCTTTTATGCTCTGGCCGACGGCTCCTCAATCACCGAGGTGCTGTTTCCGCTTGAAGCTCCCAATGGGGTTGGATTGTCACCGGCGGGGGACCGTCTCTACGTAGCGGAGACCCACACTGGGCGAATCTGGCAGTGGGACGTGCCTGAACCGGGCAAGGCAGTTGGGTCTGGGATTCTGGCACCCCACGGAGACCTGCTGGCCGGTTTGGCCGGGCATCAGTTGCTCGATTCTCTGGCAGTAGATGCCGAGGGCAATGTGTGCGTGGGAACCCTTGTCAACGGTGGGATCACCGTGGTTTCCGCAGACGGCAGTTCCGTTCAGCACCTACCCATTGATGATCTGCTGGTGACCAATATTGCGTTCGGTGGCCCGGACATGCGCAAGGCCTATGTCACTTCCTCTGGTACGGGAAGGCTGCTTGCATTCGACTGGCACTGCCCGGGCTTGCGCCTGAATTACCAGTGCTAGTTCTGGTTTCTCTGGATCTCGCTACTAGTCTCTGCACACCGTGCAACGCTCATTTTGGGTCGAGACTCTCGGCTGCCCTAAGAATCAGGTCGACTCCGACAAGTTGACGTACACCATGCTCGCCGATGGCCTGCTAGCAGCGGACTCACCAGAAGAGGCTGATCTAGTCGTAGTGAACACCTGTGCCTTTATAGAAGAGGCACGGGAAGAGAGCGTGGCTACCATCCTTGCGCTTGATGAGACGCGGCTCACGGATTCACAACTCGTGGTGACGGGTTGCATGGCTGAGCGCTACGGGGATGAGCTCGCTCTGGCACTGCCCGAGGTAGATGCCGTGTCAGGTTTCGGCGTGCCGATACATCTCGGCGTAAAGCCCGGAGGTGACGCTCTCTCGGCTACTGCGGAGAGTTTGCCACTGCTGGATCTGCTCAATCTGCCTCGCCCAAAGTCAGAGTCTCCTTGGGCTTATGTCAAGGTTGCCGAAGGCTGCGATAAGGCCTGTGGCTTTTGTGCGATTCCCTCGTTCCGGGGTCCTCAGCGATCTCGATCCATCAATTCAATAGTTGATGAGGTCCAGCAGCTTGATGTGCGCGAGATCGTCCTGATTGCTCAAGACCTAGCGGCCTACGGCCGCGATCAGGGGGTTGGCGAGAAGCGAATTCTGAACCTACTCGAGGCAGTATCGGAACAAGTTGAGTGGGTTCGCCTTTTGTACCTCTACCCCTCAGAACTCACCGATCCGCTGATCGAGTTCATGGCGGCAAGCCCAGTGCCCTACTTCGACCTGTCCCTGCAGCATGTTTCGGCCCCGTTGGTTCGTCGCATGCGTCGGTGGGGATCAGGCGAGAAGTACCTGAATCGCATCGAGCAGATTCGCAGCTTGCAGCCCAAGGCCACCTTTCGCTCTAACTTTATCGTTGGCTATCCCGGCGAGACCGAAGCAGATCACGATCAGCTCTTGGAGTTTGTGCAAGCAGCGCAGTTGCACTGGTGCGGCTTCTTTGCCTACTCCCCAGAAGACGGAACCTATGCCGCCGACCTTGAGGACCGAGTGCCTGTCGAACTGATGAATGATCGCCTTGCAGAGCTTCGGGAACTGCAAGACGGCATCTCTGCAGCGATTCGGGATGCATGTATTGGTGAGGTACTAACAGTGCTTGTTGACGAGCCTGGAGTTGCTAGATCCTCTGCTGAAGCGCCCGAGATTGACGGAATCATTTTCGTAGATGAGTCACTCGCCGTTGGTGAGTTCCACAACGTCCTCGTGACCGATGCTCAGGGTCCAGATCTCTTTGCGGAACTGCTCCCTCATCAGGCTGATCAGCCAGACCAAGGGTCGCTCAAAGCTCAGTTGCCGGACCGTACACGTGGGTGAAGCTGAACAGGAGAGGTCCTTTGGGCCGAGCGCCATACTCACTCCAGCGAATGCCATAACCATTGCTCGACTTCTGTTGGCCCCGGTGGCCTTCGTGATGATTGTTCGTCAAGAGTCAAGCTGGGCACTTTTTGTACTCTGGGTGGTTATCACCACCACCGATAGCCTCGATGGCTACCTTGCCCGCAAGCAAGGCACCACCCGCTCTGGAGCGTTTCTTGATCCTTTGGCTGACAAGGTCCTGGCCCTTGGCGGTCTCTGGGCAATGGTTCTTGCGGGAAGATTCTGGTGGGTTCCGGTAGCGCTCATCACCCTCCGAGAAATTGTCATCTCTCTGTTCCGTTCGTATTGGGGAAGGAAAGGGCGAGCTGTACAGGCCTCAAAAATTGCCAAGCTCAAGACGTTCCTGCAGTTCAACGCCGTGGCCTGGGTTGCGCTACCGCTCACCACGAACATCCTCTGGATTGGCAACGGCTTTCTTTGGGCCGGGGTAGCAGTTGCATGGATAAGCGCTGTTCAGTACATCTCATCTGGCTCACGAGCAACCTCCTCGATGGACGCGTCCACATAGGGGGATCCTGCCGGTTAGCGTGATGTCATGCGCACTGAAGTCGTTGCAATTGGAACCGAACTGCTACTTGGGCAGATTACAGACACCAACTCATCTTGGATCGGGGAGCAACTCGCTCTAGTGGGGATCGATTCCTTCTATCAAACCAAGGTCGGGGACAACCTTGACCGGATGGTAGCTACCCTCTCACTCGCACTTGACCGAAGTGATGCCGTGATCTGCTGCGGAGGCCTCGGGCCGACCCAAGACGACATCACTCGAGCGGCCATCGCTCGGGTCATGGGTGTAGATCTTGTTCCAGATGAGCAAATGGAAGAGCACATCGCCACCATGTTTCAATCACGTGGTAGGCGAATGCCGATGAACAATCTCTTACAAGCTGAACTACCCGTCGGGGCAAGCTTCATCGCAGAACAGCCAGGTACAGCGCCCGGGTTGGTGTGTCCCGTTGAGTGGACTGACTCAAACTCATTGGTGACATCCAAGGTGATCTACGCCGTGCCGGGAGTCCCCTGGGAAATGAAAGAAATGATGCTCGGGACGATCTTGCCGGATCTTCAGCAGCGCGCAGGTATCTCGGCGGTGATTGCAAGCCGTACCCTGCGGACTTGGGGGGAGTCTGAATCTGCCCTCGCCGAGATCCTTCACGATCGAATCGGCGAACTCGACGCTATTGGAAACCCCACCCTTGCATTCTTGGCATCTGGAATGGAGGGCCTCAAGGTGCGGATCACGGCCAAGGACGAGACTCGAGAATTAGTGGATGCTGCGTTAGCCGCTGAAGAGGTAATCGTGAGAGACCTTCTGGGTGACCTGATATTCGGTGTCGATGACGACACCATGGAGTCGGTAGTGCTGGGCATGCTGAAGGAGCGCAACCTGACGCTAGGAGTGGCTGAGTCGCTGACTGGCGGAATGATTGGTTCCAGAATCAGCTCGGTACCGGGTGCAAGCCAAGTGTTTCAGGGGTCAATTGTCTCCTACGCGTCCGAAGTGAAGTTCGATCTTTTGGGAGTGCCCGTAGGTCCAGTCATCTCTGAACTCGCTGCGCTCGCAATGGCCCTCGGGGCTCAGAAGGCTCTGTCAGCCGACGTTGCAATCTCTGCAACAGGGGTTGCAGGACCCGACAGCGCAGAAGGACATAAACCCGGAACCGTCTGTGTGGCAGTTGTTATTGGTGACCCAGAAACAACAGGTTCCACCTTCACGCAGCAACTTCAACTTCCTGGAGGCCGAACCCAAGTCCGAGAGTTCACGGTGATTACGTTGCTTGGCATTCTTCGTCACGAATTGATCCGCAGGGATGCCTCAGCTTGATGGGACCAAGCGCCGGTTCTACGGGTTCGGGTTCCTCACAGCTGAGAGGCTCAAACGATCTGTTTTCTGCAGCCGCTGAACAGCACCTCCGTTCCGCAGGCCCAATGGCGGATCGTCTCCGCCCAACAACCCTTGCGGAAGTCGTTGGCCAAGAACACCTTCTAGGCAAGGGGAAACCCCTGAGGGCGCTTGTAGACGCTGATCGTCTGAGCTCAGTCATTTTGTGGGGTCCACCCGGAACCGGTAAGACCACGATTGCAAGGCTTATAGCTCAGGCATCCTCCAAGGAGTTCATTCCGCTGTCGGCGGTTACTGCCACGGTGAAGGATATACGTGAGGTCTCAGCTGCGGCTCAAGAGCGACTCGGCGCTCGTGGACTCGGAACCATTCTGTTTCTCGATGAGATCCACCGGTTCACGAAGGCTCAACAAGATGCGCTGCTTCCTGCAGTAGAGACAGGGCTACTCGTGCTCATAGGGGCGACAACAGAGAACCCCTACTTTGAAGTCAACCCTCCGCTCATGAGTCGCTCGACGCTCTTTCGCCTGCGAGTCCTCGACCCCGAGGCGCTTCGGCAATTGGCGCGTCGAGCCCTGGATTCTGAACAGGCTTCAGCAGATTCTGATGCCGTGGATCACTTGGTAGATCGCTCGGGTGGGGATGGACGCCACCTGCTCACAAGTTTGGAGGTAGCCCTTGCACTGGCATCCACCCGGGACCCATCCGAGTCCTCGGTGCGTGTCGTATTAGAGGATGCTGAGGGTGCTCTCGGTGCCTCGGCTGTTCGCTACGGCCAAGATGATCACTACGACGTTATATCGGCCTTCATCAAGTCCATTCGTGGTTCGGATCCAGATGCGGCGCTGCATTGGCTGGCACGAATGCTCGCAGCAGGTGAGGATGCCCGGTTCATTGCGCGCCGGTTAGTAATAGCGGCCTCTGAGGATGTTGGAATGGCTGATCCGTTCGCACTCCTCATCGCAAATGCCGCTGCCCAGGCAGTTGAGTTTGTGGGACTGCCAGAGGCTCGGATCAATTTGGCACAGGCGACTGTGCACCTTGCCCTGGCCCCCAAGTCGAACTCGGCCTATCAGGGGCTGTTGGCTGCTGCAGCAGAAGTCGAAACTTCGGTTATTGGAGAGGTTCCACCGCACCTTCGTGACGGGCATTATCAAGGGGCGCAACACCTTGGTCACGGTACTGACTATCGCACCCCACATGGGGATCCAAGGGGGTGGATTGAACAGCAGTACTTGCCCGAGGAACTGTCGGATTCGAGCTATTACGTTCCAACTGCGAACGGGGCCGAGGGTCGACTCGTTGAACGCTGGCGTGAGCGACGGGGAGACATCCCTAAATCGGACCCGGCCAGCGACAAGAATATGAGTTGATGTCAGCTGTCGATCTTGTGACCCTTCTGTGCGGACTGCTCGCTATGTGTTTTGCCGCGTCGCTTGCAGTCCTAGCAGGTCGTGTTCTTCGCAGTGTCCAAGCTCTCAACGCAGCAACCGAGTTGTTCCTCGCCGAGGCAGTGCCTGCAGTGCAAGAGCTTCGTGAGGCCGCCGGCCGAGCAAGTTCCGAGGTTGATCGCATCGACGACCTACTCGAAGTGGCCGGCGCCATTGGCGATCGGGTCGATTCCGCAACCGAAGCTACTTATCGTGCGCTCACCTCTCCGGTGATCAAAAGCGTTGCGCTCGCTTCTGGCACCAGGCGCGCTGCTAGACGGTTGCGAGGCCGCAGTGCCACAAACAACGAGATGGTTCGTGCAGGCTCTGGAAGGGGTTCTTGATGAGGCGTATTTTTTGGTTGAGCGTAGGAGTGGTAGCCGGTGCTTCAGGGACAATCTGGGCTGAGCGCAAGGTGCGTACTCAACTCGACTCCCTACAGCCCGATCACTTAGTCGTCGTGGCACAAAAGCGCGCCACCTCGTTGGGCCGTCAGTTACTAGACGCAGCCTTAGAAGGCCGATCAGCAATGCAAGACCGAGAGGCAGAGCTTCGCGATCAGTACCACAGCCCTCTAGTTTCGGAGTTCCCTCGGGATGTTGTAGATATCTCTGCACGCCGGGTGACCGAGTCCCGTTCCTATCGCTGACTGTTAGCGGCAGCGGTTGCCCCGATAGTGTGGGCGAGTCATGTCTGCCACTCCGCCACGCCCTCTGACTGCGAACGAACTTCGTTCGAAGTGGAATGAATTCTTTGTTGCGCGCGCCCACACACCTGTCCGCTCCGGCAGCCTGATTCCAACGCACCCTTCGGCTCCGATGTTTACGAACTCAGGGATGATGCCCTTTGTCCCGTACTTCTTGGGCGAGGAGACAGCCCCGTACGAGCCTCCACGTGCGGTGTCCATACAGAAATGCGTGCGAGCGGGTGGCAAGCACAACGACCTTGATGCCATCGGCCGCTCTCCCCGGCACCTTTCGTTCTTCGAGATGCTCGGAAATTTCAGCTTCGGTGACTACTTCAAGGCTCAGGCAATCCCGTGGGCTTGGGAGTTCGTGACCGAGGTACTTGGCGTGGACGGGGACCGCTTGTGGGTGACTTGTCATGTCACTGACGATGAGGCCGAGGGAATCTGGGCAGATGTCGTCGGTGTGCCCCGTGACAGAATACAAAGGCTCGATAAAGATAATTTCTGGGAGATGGGCGAAACCGGCCCGTGCGGTCCTTCGACCGAGATCTTCTTTGACTTCGGCCCTGAGCATGGTCCCGATGGGGGACCGGCGAACGAACTTGCCGAGCATCGGTTTGTCGAGATTTGGAACCTAGTCTTTACCCAGTATTTTCGAGGTGAGTCTGGTGAACTGACTGACCTCCCCACGCGCAATGTTGATACAGGTGCCGGAATGGAGCGTATTCTTGCCGTGCTTCAGGGCAGCGCTTCGCTGTATACCGCTGATGTTCTTGCTGGCCTAGTGCAGCGGGCTGAACAGGTGACTTCGCACAAGATTGGCGAGTCAGAGATCACAGATATTGGCCTTCGCCTTCTGGCAGATCACACCAGAACTGCGGCGTTCTTGGTATCAGATGGGGTGCTTCCGTCAAATGAGGATCGCGGCTACGTGCTTCGCCGAATTATTCGGCGTGCTGTTCGATTTGGCTACATGCTCGGCGTCGAAAAGATGATCATGGCACCGCTGGTTGAGCGCTGCGTAGAAATCATGGGGGAGGCGTATCCCGAGTTAGTCACGCAACAAGATGCGTTGACCGAAATAATCGGCCGGGAAGAGGCGAACTTTCGCCAGACTCTGGCACGCGGTTCTGTCCTACTCGACTCTGAATTGGCAGGGGTGGCGCCCGGCGGTCAACTCGATGGGCGAGTCGCTTTTGAGTTACATGACACCTTTGGATTCCCTCTTGAGGTCACTCGAGAGATGGCCGAGCTGCAGGGCCTAGAGGTCGATGTTGATGAGTTTGATCTGGCGATGACAGAGCAGCGAGAGCGCTCACGTGCTGCCGGCAAAAAGACTGGCGTTGCTACGGGTCAACAAGTTGAGGCCGAACGCGCTGTTCTGGCGGCTTCGGGACCAACGGTGTTCACAGGTCGAGAAGAGGTCACCACAACTGCAACTGTGCTGGCAGTAATCGGCGAAGCAGTGTTTTTGGATAGGTCGCCGTTTTACGCCGAGTCAGGTGGGCAGATAGGTGACACCGGCAGCATTACATCCGATACAGGCACTCTTGAGGTGGTTGCGACGACGTATGCGATTCCTGGAGTGCTTCACCGACATCAATTCCAGGTGATCCAAGGTGAGGTCAACCCGGGCCAACAGGTGGTTGCGACTATTGACGATGAGCGTCGCTCTGCAATTCGGCGCAACCATACGGCCACTCACCTGTTGCATTGGGCTCTGCGAGAAGTCCTCGGCCAGCAGGTTAAGCAGCAGGGTTCCTCTGTTGATGCTGATCGATTGCGATTCGATTTCTCTCACCATGGCGCAGTTACCGCTGAGGAGCTTGAGCGGATCGAGCAGCTTGCTAACGCTCAGGTGCTCTCCAACGGTGCTGTGCGGCACTTCGAGACAACGATGGACGAAGCTGTCGAGCTTGGGGCGCTCGCATTTTTTGGGGACAAGTACGGCGAGAGAGTTCGCGTCTTGCAAGCGGGGGATGAGAGCGTGGAACTCTGCGGAGGAACTCACGTTTCGGCACTTGGAAACATCGGTCTGATCCGGATTACTTCAGAAGGTTCGATTGGGTCCAACGTTCGCCGGCTCGAAGCAGTAACCGGCTATGCAACAGCGGCTCGGCTGCGGCATCAAGAGCAAACCCTGCAATCGGCAGCGGAATTGTTGGGCGTCGCTGCAGATGCCGTCCTTGAGGGAGTCAGCAAGAAGCTCGCAGATGTGAAGTCGCTTCGCGAGGAACTCAAAGTTGCAAGACAACAGCTTGCGAGAAGTCAGTCTGAGGATCTGGTGGCAGCGGCGGTTGATGGGGTGGTCATCGCCGAAGTATCGGCAGAGAGCAGGGAAGAACTTCGTGATTTGGCTGTTGCGATTCGCGACAAGCCAGGCATTTCCGCAGTAATCCTTGCAACCTCCCCGGGCGGAAAAGGTGTTGCGTTCGTAGCGGCTGTGAGTCAGGAGAGCGGCCTGAATGCTGGCGAACTGATAGCAGATGCCGTCAAGATTGTGGGCGGCGGGGGTGGCAAGGGGGCTGAGCTAGCGGCTGCTGGCGGTCGGCATCCGGAGAAGATCACAGAGGCTCTTGATCAGGTCCGAACCCTATTCTGATGAGGGCGCTTGGACTTGATCTGGGCTCGGTACGCATCGGAGTCGCACTCTCAAACTCAGAGGGGACAGTCGCTGTTCCCTACCAAGTTGTGACACGAAGCAAGGATCGCAATGGTGATCATCGCAAGATTGCTGCACTCGTCGCAGAGGCAGAGGCCGAGTGCGTGGTAGTCGGAATGCCCTATTCGCTCGATGGGTCGATGGGGCCGGCAGCACGAAAGGCGCAAGCCGAGATCAAGCTCCTGCGGAAGCTGCTCACAGTTTCAGTTGAGACCTATGACGAGCGGTTTACTACGGTTACAGCAGACAGGTCCCTCCGGGAGATGAATCTGGGTGCAGCAGAGCGGCGAAAGATGGTCGACTCAGTGGCTGCTTCAATCATTCTTCAGTCATGGTTGGACCATCGACAGTCAGAGTTTTCAGCAGATGTCAGCAGCAACGAGATAGAGGATTTGGAAGCGTGAACTCGTCAGAGGAATTCGACCCAACGAGCGTAAAGCCGGTGGTTCGTCGGCAGCGACCGAGGCCTACAGAGGAACCTGCAGGAGCATCTGCTCCTTCAGATGATGACTCGAAGCAGCCTGCGCAGACTCAAGCGCAGCGTCCGAAACCCTCCTCCTCGGTCAGGCCAAGCGCTGCCCAACGATCAGCAGCAGAGCAACGATCAGCAGCCGGGCAACGATCTGCAGCCGCACAGGGATCTCCAGCAGCGGAGCCAGCACGCAGGGCTCGCCCTCAGGCTGCCGCTGATGAGTATGTGGTGCTACCAGCCCCAAGCGGTGGCGGCCGCAACCTGATTGCAATCGGTGCCGTTAGCTTGCTTGTACTCGGAATCATGCTGGGAAGCCTGCTGCTGTGGGCTTCGCGGAAGATAAATCCATCAGGCGAGCAAGGTGAGGTCATTGCATCGCTCGTGGTTCCCTCAGGTGCGACTACTGCCTCGATAGCTGGACTCTTGGCTGAAAATGGGGTGATCTCTGACGCTCGTATGTTCAGGTATTACGCAGGTTGGAAGAATGCCGGACCTTGGAATGCTGGCGAGTACGTGGAGTTCAGGGAAGCTTCAAGCTTCGATCAAGCAATTGAGGTGCTCGACGCAGGTCCGGTTCCGATTCAGGCAAAAGTTGTTCGCGTGACTGAAGGAACTCGCCTTCAAGAGGCTCTGATCGCAATTGCCGATCAGATGGGCACGATTACGGCAGTGCAACTTCAAGAGACCTTGGACTCAGGAAAGATCCTGTCGGCCTACAAGCCAGAGGATGTGACGAGTTGGGAGGGGCTGCTCTTTCCTGATACCTATGAGTTCGAGGAGACTGCGACGCCACAGGTGATACTGCAGACCATGGCTACTCAGATGGAGAAGGTGCTCGATGGTCTTGGCTATGACAAGGCCCAGGCACTTCAGGGCAGATCGGCCTACGAGTTGATCACCATTGCCTCGCTCATAGAGAAAGAGACAGGCTCCCCAGTTGAGGAACGAGGCAAAATTTCTCGGGTGATTTCCAACCGTTTGGACGACTCAGAAACCCTTGGGATCGATGCTTCAGTTCTGTATGGCCTTGATCGACCAAGTGGCTCGCTCTCCAAGTCCGATTTAGCCTCGAACACGCCGTATAACACTCGCAAGGTGAAGGGCCTGCCGCCCACGCCGATTGCTTTGCCTGGAAAGGCTTCACTCGAGGCAGCGATTGACCCGACCGCAGGAACTTGGAAGTACTACGTGCTCACCTCGAACGATCCGCCCAAGCATCTCTTCACTGATTCTTATAACGAGTTCCTCAGGGCTAAGGACGACGCTCAAGCCAGAGGTGTTTTCTAGATGGCCGAAGGGTTGGTGAGCGGTTCGACTCAGGTAGTTGGTGTTATCGGTGACCCGGTTGCTCATTCACTGTCTCCGGTCATTCACAACGCAGGGTTTCGAGCACTGGGTCTGGACTGGGTGTGCGTTGCGTTTCCTACGGGGGCCGGCGCGGCACCTGCTGCGCTACGTGGCATGAGCGCACTTGGAATTGCTGGCCTGTCCGTAACGATGCCTCATAAGGCTGCAGTCATAGACGCACTTGATGGCATCACTGCTACCGCCGAGTTGCTCAGGGCCGTGAACTGCATTTCACGTTCGGAGTCAGGGCTGCAGGGCCACAACACTGACGGTGACGGATTCCTTGCTGCGATACGAGCCGACTTTGAATTTGATCCCGCGGGCAAGGTATGTGCCGTCCTAGGCGCTGGAGGCGCAGCGCGATCGGTAATCCTTGCCCTGGCCCAAGCAGGTGCAGCCGAGGTACGAGTTCTGAATCGGACTCGGGAGTCTGCGGAGAAGGCCGTTCTTCTAGCCGGCGCAGCGGGACAGGTAGTTGAGTTCGAAGCAATCCAAGGGGCTGATTTGGTGGTGAACGCCACATCTGTAGGCATGGCCGGAACCGGTTCTGGGTCTACCCACGACATGCCCTGTAACCCATCGTTGTTGAGGCCCGATCAGATTCTGGCCGATCTGATCTATCACCCCAGGCAAACTGAGCTCATGCGTCAGGCGGAGCTTCAGGGTTGTCGGGTTTCGAACGGTTTGTCCATGCTGATCCACCAAGCCGCAGTTGCATTTGAGATATGGACGGGCCATAAGGCGCCAATCGATGCCATGACTCGTGCGACCGAAGCCGCTGTTTCTAGATGAGTTCAGAGAAAAGTTGAATTATTGGCCCGAACCTGCCGATGTATTCCTCACAGCTTGTCGCACCGGCGACAATTATTCGGAGGACTTCACGTGCCGCTACAAGGGACAATCGACAGCTTTCCATTAGCGGATGTGTTGAGTCTGCTGAATTCCTCGTCCAGACTCGGTCGGCTAACGGTTCGAGGCGACCGGCACACTGGCTGGATCGAGGTTGCAGGTGGATTCTTGAATGCTGCCGAGATCGAAGGAAAGGCGAGTCTTGAACCCCGAGGCGCGCTGTTCGAACTTCTGCGCTGCACGGGTGGTGACTTCGAGTTTCTAGCCCTGGACAAGGTTGAGTTGTCTGACGCAACGGTTGAGGGGGCTTCCCTAGCGGACTGTCTACAAGAATCTGAGCTCAGACTGAAGCGGTGGGAAGAGATCGAACAAGTACTTCCGTCTACTGCGCATCGAATTGAACTGGTTCGCCAGTTGCCGAGCGATGAGATTGTTGTAGACCCGCTGCTCTGGTCACTGCTCGTTGCAGTTCAAGGAACTTCTGCTGTCTGTGACGTAGTGGAGCGAGTCAGGGCAGATGAGCTTGATGTATGCGCAGCATTAACTTTGCTCGTTGCAGATGGTTTAGCGGTGGTTTCCGCGCCCCGTGATACAGCTGCTCTAGATACAGCTGCTCTAGATACAGCTGCTCTAGATACAGCTGCTCTTGTTTCTGAAACTCACTCGCAGACTCCTCTCTCTGTGCCGATCGATGTGGTGGAAACTCCTTTCCCTCAGCATTTTCCGATTGATGACCTTGTTGGCTCAAGCGAAGCAGACACCTCTGATCTGTGGCATCGCACCGAAAAGTTTGTAGCTCCGCCTGCCACAGATTCCACTGTGGTTTCAATGGACACTACGGCTTCAATGGACACTGCGGTTTCAATGGACACTGCGGTTTCAATGGAGACTGCGGCTTCAATGGACACCCTGACTGCGGCTGCGGCATGGGATCAGCTTGTCTCGCCGCTGCAGGATCTTCAGGAGCTCGATCCCGACTCCTATGAGGAACTAGAAGACACTCCGTCAACACAGGAGGATGTCTTTCGGCAGATGTCCACGCTCAGCCCTCAAGCCGCTGATGCGATTGCAGCAGCCCTCAATGCCCGTCCGGAACCTGATTACGAAGGCTCCGTTGCTGTGAGCGGCCGAGACACAGACAACTCAGACGCTCATCAGTTCGAGTCGACCATCGTAGAAGCCCAGCTTGCTAGCGAAGACTCGACCGATGACATGCTCGGTTTGGTTTCGCCCCAAGGAGAGTTCCCCGCTGTTGACGGACTCGGCGAAGATGAGGGCCCCTTGGGTCCGATCTCGTTCATTGGCTCGTTCTAGTGGGAGTAGCAGTTCAGCAGAATCCCTTCTCGACTAGCCCGGTCCTGCGAGAAGAGTCCCACAGGGGTTCAATACAACTAGCATTACCGACAGATGTCGCAAGAAAAGGTCAGAAATATGCTGTTAGAGGAATTCAAAAAGTCGTGAGTGATGCTCGACTTGATGAATCAAATCCTGATGAGCCGCTTCCGGACTCAGCCTGCCGTGGTTGGGTTGACCCTCCGGAACAGGCTCGTATTGAGGCACTCTTTGTGCTCGCCGGTCTTGGACTTGGCATTCAGCGAACAGATGTAGTTACCACCCCGGTTTGGCTTGACCTCTCAGAGGTTGAAGCTATGGATGCCATCGGTGAACCCCAGGGCGGATTGATTCATGTAGAGATCGTCATGAAGGATTCCACCGTTGTTGGCGCTGGATGGACAGAAGCTTTTTGTACGGCTGTTGTCAGTGCACTTTCAGGCCATTCTGCTGTAGAAGCCCAGACAGAGGATCAGGCAGACCTGCCGGCCGATCCTGATGCGACACAGGGTGAACATCAGGAAGATCCGCCAAGCTTCACTGCTGAGGCCGCTCAGGCTTCGAGTGATCCCGTCCTTGAGGTGGCACCCCCAGTGGTGCGTGACCGATCTCGCTTAGCCGAGGCTGCTTCAGCCGAGGCTGGATCAGTAGAGGGTGGATCAGTAGAGGGTGGATCGGTAGATAGCCGAGAGTTTGAAGTTGCCGCTGCTCCGAGCGAGCAGGCAGTAGTTGCCCCTGAACCAGTTGAGTCGCTCAGTGATGTCGACCCAGAAGGTACTTCCGCTGGCTTAGAACTCGAAGATGTGGTGTATCTCGGCGGGTACCCCGGCCAGACGAAGAAGCGCAAGAACTGCACCGCAGTCCTCACTCGCACGGGACTCGAGGTAGTCGGTCCTGCTGACCTTCGTTTTCGGATGTCTTGGGATTCCGTGACCTCGGTCGAGCCGCAGAATTCAGACGAAGCTAGATTCCGGATGAATACCAAGATCCATCGGGATTCCTCTGCTCTAGTCATCGAGTGTGACCAAGGCATTACCCTCTTACTCGAAGCCCGTGACTGTTCCACGGTGCCGCTTCGCTCGGCCATTACCCAATTGCTAGCTGGCCTTCCTGTCTTAGTCGTGTGACTGGTATCGCCGAACAACATATTTGTCTGGTTGGACTCTCCGGGTCAGGGAAGTCAACCGTTGGGCCGATCCTTGCTGGGCGGTTGCGACTCGGAGCCTGTGTTGACTTGGACAT
>CAFBPW010000001.1_pt1 | contig 22230 bp, 19 predicted proteins | sample 7269811 | NCBI WGS metagenome assembly CAFBPW01 (sample SAMEA6814157, study PRJEB35770) | uncultured Actinomycetes bacterium | biome: Freshwater; feature: Freshwater reservoir; material: water | place: Czech Republic | collected 2017-06-27 | depth 30m m | reverse complement strand
GCCATCAGTTCCTTTGAGGCACCGATCGCAGCAAAAGGAAAGCCAGACGCTATGCCCTTTGCCATCACGATGATGTCGGGCTGTAGCTCACACTGTTCGACAGCAAACATGGTTCCCGTGCGAGCAAACCCTGACTGCACCTCGTCGGCAATAAACAAGATCCCATGCTCGGCGCAGATAGCGGCCACCTCTCGCATAAACCTTGGTGGCGCCTGCACATAGCCTCCTTCACCAAGTACTGGCTCGATGATGACTGCGGCAGTTTCAGCGGGCGCAGTTTGACTAGCCAACAGGAATCGAAGCCCGCTAATCGCTGTATCAATTGCAAGGTCATCTGCCTGCGAAGTGCTCAGTTCTGGATGAGACCGTGCGGTGTCTAAACACTGCGGAAATGGTGCGACGAACACCCCAGATGGAAGCGGAGCGTGGCCTGCCCGATACCCCGTCTTTGAAGTCGTCATCGCCATTGCTAAGTGGGTTCGTCCATGAAAGCTTCCCTGAAACACGATGGTGTTCGGCCGGCCAGTTGCCTGCTTGGCTAGCTTGATCGCACCTTCGGTTGCCTCAGCGCCGGAGTTAGCGAAGAAGAAGGTGTCGATTCCATCGGGCGTAATTTCAGCTAGGCGCTCAGCGAGCGGTTCGAGCAGATCATGTCGATAACAATTCACCTGAGCATGAATAAACCTGGCCGCCTGAATCTGTATTGCCTGCACAACATGTGGATGGCAATGGCCAGTAGAAACCACGGCAATTCCCCCGGTGAAATCCAAGTACTTTTCGCCACCTGAGGTCGTCACCCAACAACCGCTGCCCTCCACCAGGTCAAGATCAGTCACTTGAAACCAAACGGGCGCAAGATGCGTACTCATATAAATCCTTCTGTTCCATAAAGGGTGCGGTTACCAAACTATGCCAACTAGGTTCTGTAGCTATGAGCACAGACTCTTCAAACCAGAGCACTAGCTCATTGCGCATTGGGTTCTTAGGCCCTGCTGGAACATTCTCTGAGCAGGTCATCCTTCGACTGCCGGACCTCGCGTTGGCAGAACTTGTTCCTTATCCCCTCATGACCGATGTGTTGTTTGCCGTGGCCGAAGGCGAAATTGACCAGGGAGTGGTTCCTGTCGAGAACGCCATCGAAGGAACCGTCAACGCCATCGTCGACACCATGGCCTTTGATGTTGACCTACTGATTCAGCGTGAAATGCTCGAGCCGGTTTCACTCAACCTGCTCGTGCAGCCAGGAGCGTCGATTGACCAAGTCACTCGCTTGATCGCCATTCCCGTTGCCTCATCTCAGTGCCGCACTTGGTTGCGCGATCACCTCCCCGCCGTTGAATACGTAGCTGCGAACTCGAATGCCCAAGCAGCGGAGTTGGCTGCTGAGGCAAACGACCCGACCGTTGCTGCGCTAGCGAATGTGCGGGCTGCAGAGTTATACGGACTCGAAGTTGCAGCGGCAGAGATCGAGGATCATCCGGAAAACTCCACACGGTTTGTTCTGGTCTCTCGTTCCGGGGTGCCAGCGCCTACTGGCCAGGACAAAACCTCGATTGTGGTCTACCAGCGAGCCGACACACCAGGGTCGCTGCTGCGCATCTTGCAGGAGTTCGCTGCTCGCTCCATCAACTTGTCGCTACTGCTGTCCCGGCCCACCAAAACCTCGCTTGGGGACTACTGCTTCATGTTGGATCTTGAAGGCCACATTGCCGACCCCATCGTGGCTGATTGTTTGCGCAGCCTGCGGTCCCATCAGGCGAACGTAAAGTTCCTTGGCTCCTACCCTGCCGCAGCGACTGCGGCGCCGGCCGCACGGGAGCAGCACCAGTCTGATAACAACAAAGCCGAGGCTTGGCTAGACACCTATATTCGACAGATCGGCAGTTGACTCAAGCCTCATTCGGACCTGTCTCGCTTTCCGTTTCGGCCTTTTCTATCTGTTCAGCAAGGTCCTTGGCTCCGTACAGCGAAACCATCCTTGCAATCACTGTTGCCAAAAATACTTGCCCGCACATTGCCTCAATGACTGCAACCCTGCGAGCAAGATCAGATACTGGCGAGATGTCTCCATACCCCAGCGTGGTCAGGGTGACGAAGCTGAAGTAGGAGTAATCCGGTCGAGCAATCGGATCGCCAAAAATCGGGGTTGAGGAAAACACATCAAGAGCATGGAATACCGTCGAGAACATCAGCCCGAGCAAAAAATAAATGCACAGCGCACCCAAAATCGTCTCTAGGTTGACTCCTCGTTCAGACATCACCCGTCGTACAACCAAATACAAAATGGCTGCATAGATCAGCACTGAGACAATCGAAGCAGCTCCCAAAATTGTGTCGCTCCCTGCTCCCTCGTAGAGCAGCATCGAGCCGATTGAAACCCCGAGGAGCAAGATGAAGGGAAAGAGCAGACGGTTGCGCGTCACACCATCGATGCGCGTCGAGTAGTACACCACCACAAGTAGCGCAATCTCTATTCCAGCGAGCACCACACGCGCCCACCGCTGTTCGATAAAGCCATTCAGCATGAACGCTGCGACCAACAGCGTCAGCAGAGTGCCGAACCGATCATGAACACGAACATCGCGAAAACGCGAAATGCCAAGCTGGGAGAGATCAGTCATTCCCTCAATCATGGACTGAATTTGGCTGGGCCGACAGAGAAGGACCTGTTTCAAGAAGTTTCGGGTTTTTGAGTGGAGCCCGTGCTGGCTCTACTCTGGTAAGCGGAAGGATGGCAGAGCGGACGAATGCGACGGTCTTGAAAACCGTTGAGGCTTCACGGTCTCCGGGGGTTCGAATCCCCCTCCTTCCGCCATTGTGATGTCGCGAGACATCGGCAAGGACCGAACCTGCAGGGTTCGGTCCTTCGCCCCCCAACCTGGCTGATTGGCGCCGGTAAGCTACGGATTCCGTCGCTTACCGGCGCCAATGCGGCAGTAGGTGGTTCGCTACCGACTTATGTTCTGTGTTCGTGACGGCACGAGCAGGAATTGCTGGCGAATTTCACCATCATCAGATAGGATTAGTTCTGTGTTCGTGACGGCACGAGCAAGAAACGGCTCCTGACTGAGGTGACCGAATGGACCAAACCGAACTCATCGAAGAACTGCTCCTTGCGCTCACCGAACTTGGGGTTCCGGTCCATGCCGAGGGCGAGGGACTCTTCGTAGACGGTGTCCGGATTGCACCCACCCTGGTCGCTCGTGCTCATCCCACTCCAGCCGACCTGACCCAAGTGCTCCAAGAAAACCGCGGCCGCCTACCAGCCATGATTGTGTCGGATCGAGTGAGCGAAGCAGGTCGCGCCGTACTCCGTGATGCCGGCTGGGGATGGCTCGATCGACGAGGCGACCTGCGCCTGTGGGCTCCTGGAATTCGTATCGAGGCCACGGTGCCGGGCCAGCGGACAGCGCGCACCAAGCCGCTCAACATGTGGACCCCAGTCGGCCTGGAGATTGCACTAGCCGCCATGATCGAGCCCGAGCAGGCCATTACTGCTCGCAAGCTCGCGCCAAAAATCAGTCGTAGCGCCGGAGCTATCCACGAGTTGCTAGGAAGGTTCACCGAGCAGGGACTGATCGGAAAGAGCACTCACCGTCCGCTTATGCCGGATCTGTTCTGGGAGACTGCCGCTCACTGGCCAGAGGAAGGCTGGATACCTCTTGCCGCAAGTGCCGATCAGGTAGGAACACTGCTTGGATCCAACCACGTAGTCCGAGTCGATGAACGCGCAGCCACCATGGGCGGCGCAAAAATCACCGCTGCAGGAAACCTTCCAGCTCGGATGTACCTGACTTCGCCAACTGCCCTTCGTAGGGCGCGCTCCCTCGTGGACCGCGAGCAACCCACCCGATCCTGGGTGCGGCTTGCTCCAGTTACCTGGCTTCCAGACAACGAAAATTACCCGCCAACTGACACGCAGCCTTGGCGAGTCGCACATCGCGTCCTCTGCGCACTCAGACTGGCAGCCGACCCTGCCCGAGGCCAAGAGATTGTTGAAGCCTGGGGCATTTTGAGCGAAGCTGGCCCAACGTGAGCGAACTACGCCCGATTCTGCTGTCGGGTCGACCTGGCGGCACCACCCATAGAGAGGTAGAACTGCTCGCTTCGCTTCCCAGCGAGATGAGGCTGATCGGTGGCCTTGCAGTTATGTGCCGAGTTGGCGTGCCGCATCGAACCACTGTCGACCTCGACGTCATTACTCGCGGCCTCGAGGACCACCATGAGTCAATCAGCCGCCTGGCCCTCACCAGCACAGGTGGGGGTCAGTACTCATTTGAGGGTGGCCTAGATCTTGACGTGATCGAAGTGGCATCAGAGTCCGCTGAGCAGGTGCTCGAGTTGCTAGTGGCGGGTGGCACTGCACTAAGCGACCTAGAACTCGCCGTTGTGGCGCATACCTGGGCGCATGATCACGCTCGGGCGCTCGACGTGGTCGCAGTGCAGGACCTCACCGGCGAGCGCTTGGCCGAAGCCAACGGCAGGCTCGTTGCAACCACAGTCGGATTGCTCGTCATGAAGGCCACAGCTGTTCCGCTACGCGCCTCATCCAAACCAGAGAAGCGTTCCTCTGATCTCTACGACATCGGCCGACTCCTGAGCGTGGGCCACCCGAACCCGGCCGAAGTCTCGGAACTTCCACCGGCACTTCGACAGGTCACCTCTGAACGCCTGCACACCTGGTTCGTTGATGATTCCGGCCGGGATCGCACCTACCGTGAGGTCCGGCGCTTTGATGAGCCACCCTTAGACCTAGACGAAGTCGCCGATGCTGTAGAGGAGTTGTTCAACGCGAACGACACCTCTGCCTTAGCCAAGTAGGCGAAATGGCGAGGCAGCTTCTAGGTCGAGTGCCAACTCCAACAACAATCGGTCTCTACCTACTGCACTCGTAAACATCACGCCGACTGGCAAGTTGGTGGCGTCATCATGGCCGAGTGGTAACGAGATTGATGGCTCGCCCGTTGCGTTCGCAAGTGGCGTAAAGCCCACCCAATCCTCGACTCGTGGAAACAGTTCCTCAAAGGGCAGTTTCATCGACAGTTGCCCAATGCTCGGAGCTACGGAGTTAGCCACTGGGGACATCACGAGGTCAAAGGAGCGATACGTCTGATCCTGAATCTTGGTGGAAGCACGCAATCGGCGAATCGCCCCCGAGGAGCGTCGCCAGTTCTGTTTGAACATGCGAGCAAGACCAAGCGTCAGATCAGATAGCTGGGACTTATCAAAGGCCTTGCCATAGAGCTGTGGTCCCGCAATCGAAACTGCAAAAGCAAGAGCAGCCCAGTAGTGCTTAAAATCTGCCTCAAACTCCTCAAGCCCTGGCAGGGTCACTGGCTCTACCGAGTGACCCAAACTCTCAAGCAAAGCAGCCGCATCGGCTAGCGCTGTAGAAGTTGGCGCATCGATTGGTCGACCGTTTGGCGACTCTGCCACCAGCCCGATCCGAAGCTGGCGATCCGTCCCGTTTTGGACCAATCCAACGAGTGGCAATTTGGGGTTCGCATAGCGGCGCTCGGCCTCAAAAAGGTACATCGCGGTGTCTCGAACAGTCCGAGTGAGTAGACCTTCTCCCAAAATATCAACCGGTAGAAACTTTGCGTCGGGGCTGCTCACTAGGCGACCCCTAGAAGGCTTGAGCCCAACGAGGCCACAACAAGCTGCTGGCAAACGTATTGACCCACCACCGTCAACCCCGTGCGCAACCGGTACCACGCCAGAAGCAACTAGCGCTGCTGAGCCACTCGAAGACCCGCCGGCTGTGTGATCTGGGTTCCACGGATTGCGCGTTGGCCCGGTCTCATCAGGAAACTCAGCGGAGGGGATAAAGCCAAACTCGGGAAGTGAGCTCTTTCCCAAACAAACCAGCCCCATATCCAGCATCTGCGCTACGACCGGAGCTGTGCGTCGAGCCGGAGGTGCAGCGGCAAGCGCTGCCGAACCCTGACGCGTGGGCAACCCTTCAACGTCTTCATTGTCTTTGATAAAGGTTGGCACCCCGCCAAAGGGCCCCTTCACACTGTGTGCAGCCCGGTGCTGGGCACGCTCGAAGTCGCGTGTCACCACTGCAGCCAGCACAGGGTCAACGATCTCCGCGCGCGCAATAGCCGCAGCGGTTACTTCAGTAGCGCTCAGATCACCGTTGCGGATGGCCGCTGCAGTGGCAACGCCGTCGAGTCTGGACAACTCATCGTGAAAAACGTGCACCGGTGCTTGAGACATGACCCAGAGGTGACCAGATCTAGAGCTTTGGCACAACTTTGGTTCCGGGGAACCCCTCTTGTTCACGCCACCGCTCCAGGTAGCCGACGTAGTCAAGCAAACTGCCCGTGTAGGTAAGGTTTCGACGCGCTTTGGGGTTCTGGCCTTGCTCGCTGTTGTAATAGCCAGGGGTACAACTGATTGAATAGCCAGCAATCTGCATGGCTACATTGAGCAGGGTCCGATGCCACTCCTCCTCTGCTTCTGGAAGGGCTTCAATACTGCTGACGCCATCCTCGGTGCAGCGAGCGATCAACCAAGCTACGTGGTTCGCTGACTCCGATAAGAAGTGCAAGAAGTTGGTACCGAATCCAGCTTGCACGATGCTGATCATGAGCATGTTCGGAAACTCAGCGGCCAAGACTCCGTGCAACGTGTGCGCTCCGTCATGCCAACGCTCGCTCATGGCGATGCCATCACGGCCCTTTGGGTCAAACCCCAATCGCTGATTCAGGTCGGTGGTCACCTCGAACCCGGATGCAAACACCAGCACATCTACTGGGTACTCCACGCCATCTACCACGAGTCCCGTGGGCGTGACTGCTTCAACTCCTTGGCCGTCCGTATCAACAAGATGGACATTGGGCAGGTTGAAAGCAGGCAGATATTCGTCATGGAAACAGACCCGCTTGCAATGCTTTCCATACCAAGGTTTCAGCTTGTCCGCAGTGTCAGGGTCGTCTACGAGACGATCCACACGCTGACGAAATCCTTCCATGGTGTCAAAGTCTGATTGTTCTAACGCTTCGGCCTGCTCGGGTGTCGGCGCAACAGACTGGGTGTCTTCCCACATGACCTCAGTCCACCCGTCGCCAACCAAGTTTTTCTCGGGCTTCTTGCCAGTTACGACCTGAGTAAAATTGCGGATGCGTTCGGCCTGCCATCCAGGCTCCAGGCTTGAGTACCAGTCCGAATCAGTCGGGCCGTTGTTGCGTTCGCCAACAGCTGACGGAGTGCGTTGAAACACAAAGACTTCTTTGGCCGCTTCGGCCAGACGTGGAACCACCTGAACTGCTGTGGCACCCGTACCAATGATTCCAACCCGCTTATCTTTCAGCTTGTCCATGGTTTCAGTGGGACTACCACCAGTGAAGTCGTAGTCCCAGCGACTGGTATGAAATGCCCGCCCAGCAAAGGTCTCGATGCCTGGGATCCCAGGGAGCTTTGCCTTGCTCAGAATGCCGCCAGCGGTGACAAGGAACCGTGACGAGATGTGATCACCGCGAGAGGTCACCACTTGCCATCGTGAGGTGGATTCATCCCATTCAGCAGTGGATACTTCGGTTTGGAACAGTGCTCGCTGATACAAGTCGAACTGCTCGCCAATTCGTTGACAGTGAGCAAAAATCTCGGGTGCGCCTGCATACTTCATTGTTGGCATATACCCGGTCTCTTCCAGCAGCGGAAGATAGGTATAGGACTCCACATCGCACATGCAGCCCGGGTAGCGATTCCAGTACCAGGTACCGCCAAAGTCACCCGCCTTGTCGATAATCCGAAAGTCAGTTATTCCCCGCTTGAGCAGATTGACAGCAGTCAACATGCCTGCGAATCCAGCGCCGACGATCACCACCTCGGTGGTCTCGGTTACCGGCTCCCGGGTCAAGTTCGCGTCGGCATAGGGGTCACGGTCATATGCCGAGTAATCCCCTTTCAGTTCAACGAACTGCTCCATGCCATCAGATCGAAGGCGCTTCTCTCGTTCTTGTTCGTAGCGCTCTCGAGCCGCTGCAAGCGGGAGCGAGTTTCCGGCATCATTGTGAGGCATGGTTGGGCTTTCTCAGTTTTTCTGGGGCAGTGGGTATGGAGAAGGGCAAGGCTAATCCTCGTAAAGATACGGCCTAGGAGGAGTTCAACAACAAATGGAGGCTGCTCTCGGAGGAATAACCTCCGCCGATTGTTCTCAGTAGAATCAACCAGATGAACTCCAGTGAGCACCTTCTAGACGCTGCGGTCCGCTCTCTGGAACTCAACGGTTGGGATGCTTCTCAAATAGGCGAGATCCTGGCGGATGCGAATGCATCGCGTAGTTCGCTGTATCACTTCTATGGAAGCCGCGAGGGTCTCCTTGCTGCCGCTACTGCAGAGCGTTATCGGCGACTGCTGCTGCAAGAAGACACGGCGTTAGTTACAGAAGCGAGTGACTGCGAAACCACAGAGGAGTTACTGGCATTTGTAACTCAGCAAATCGTTCGAACCGTCACTGATCCCGACAGCATCAAAGCACGCCAATCACGAGTCGCGATTGGCGCAGATGCCCTGATCCACGAAGAACTCCGTGAGGAAGTCGCTCAGAAGCAACGAATATTTCTGGATGGTATTGCTGAGATTGTTCTGACTGGTCAGCGAAAAGGAATTATCCGTCAAGATCTCGATGCAATGGCCTATGCCGCTTGGATGCACGGTTCGCTGCTCGGCCGCACCCTCACAGAGGCAGTTTTCCAAGACACTGCTCGCTGGCTCGAAGTTGCAATCGAAGCGGTTCTCGCACCTTTGCGGCCTGGCTGAAGAACAGCAAAGGTCGGTGTGCTCTGCCATGATCTGTAGATGAACTCTCCACTCCGCAAAGCCAGCCTGATGCTGTTTTCGTTACTTTTTGTTTCACTCCTAGCTTCTTCATGCAGCAGCCAAGACAGTGCAGAGGCCAGCAACTCAACCGCTGCGACCTCGTCAACTTCAAGCGTGGTCACCTTTGGCCCCACAGCGCAGACGGTGAACGTTGAGATGCCCTCGGTTGCCAAGACGCTCTACAAGGTCGGCAAGGACGGCACCGTGACCTACGGGGCTAATCAGCTCGTTGGCTCAGCAACGGTTCTTGGGCAGCCTGCGACAGTTGAAATTTTGGGCAGCGTCAATTACATCAACGGCTCCGGGCCGTTTACAGGATTTCTCACCGTGACCTGGGCAGATGCCTCTTCAATCGGTTTCAGCATTTTGGGAACTGCCACCCAAGGAACCGATGGGAGCAGCAAAATCGTTTCATCGATGGACTACATCGGTGGGTCTGGCACGTACATAGACACCCAAGTGCAGGGGAAGTTCACAGCTAACCGCACAGCCGAGGTGGGAACACCAATCATGACTGAGCTCACACTCGAAGTACTCCAGTAATCACGCGAGCTAGGAGCCTCCCTAAAAGGGAAGATGCGCAGCCTGTAGGCCCATCAGCTCGTCAAAAATCTTTCTGCATGTTGCCTCGTCGGCCGGTGAATTCGGGTCCTGTCGCAACGCCTCAAACGCAAGCGCTGGGTCCTGATTGAGAGCCGCGTCAACAATCAAGTTTTGCAGCTCTACCTGAGTCGATATCCAGCCCGCGAGCGGTTCCCCAACCGGGGCCATCGTGTCGGGATGGATCCCCTTTCCGTCGACTAGGGCACCCACCTCGACGATGGCACCCTCTGCAACATCGGGTAGATAACCCCTATTGGGAACATTCACCGCCAAGATCCGTGTGGGGTCGTCAGTCCACATTGCCGCCACGATGGGGATTACCTCTTCATGAGAATGCCCCATTGCTTGCAGCGGTAACGGAACGCGGGTATTCGCCACCCAAGCCGCGGCTTTTTCAGCACGCACAATGAGGGGTTCATGGAAATCCAACGGGGTAGGCATCCAGTCCGCTGCATCTACGGCAAAGGGAAGGTACTCACCAATGTGGCTATCTACCGAACAAGCAACTAGGCCGTACTCACGAACAAGCTGAGTAACTAGCGGTAGATAATTGAACTCTACGAGTAGCGCCCCCGGAAGAACTCGATCAAGTTGCTGGGCGATGCGTTGTGTGCGCGGTGAAAAATCAAAGAACTGCCGCGAATAAAACTCGCGGATCACTGGCAGCAGATCTTCGCCCGTGCGCTTATTTCGGAACTCGGTAAAGAAGGTGAAGTGGTTGATACCCGAGGCTTTGGCCTCAATATCTGAACGCTTGATTCGCAAGCGGCGGGCAAGTCGACCAATGCCCATCGGCATCTCATGGCACATACCAACATTGCGAACCTTGGTGCCACGATTAATTGCCAAGGTCACACGACTCATTGGGTTAGACAGATTGATGAGGAAAGCCTCGGGGCAATGTTCCTCAATACTCCTGCAGATGCTCAGCGTGTTCGAGATGCTTCGGAGCGAATGAAACACTGCACCCGGGCCACCGTTCTCGCCGGTGATCTGCCGAGCGCCGTGGCGGTTCGGAACCTCGAAGTCCTGTCGCCAGTGCTCAAACCTTCCGAACTCGGCACTGCTCAATACAAAGTCAGCCCCCTGGAGTGCCTCGGCCGGATCGGTTGAATAGTCAAGAACAACTGGCGCACCCGCTGACGCATTGAGTTTGCAGGCAAATCGGTAGGCCCGCTCAAGTCGTTCAGGGTTCACGTCGTGCAGCATCAGGCGCGCCCCGTGCAATCTGGACGTGTGCACGACGTCGTTCACCATGGTTGGACCAAACGACATGCCCCCCGCTCCAACCATCGTAATTTTCGGACCTTGCCGACTGCTTGAAGAGATCGCTGAGTCGCTCATCCGTGGGAGGCTAATCACTCAGGAGGAAGGATGGGCACTCGATGAGAAAGTGGACAGTGCTTGTCGTACTCGCAGCGATTCAGATGCTGTTGTCACTCGACACCATGCTCATGAGCGTTTCGATCTCGGCAATAACCGAAGACTTACAGACCAACATCACTGCAGTGCAAGCAGCCATCACTGTGTACGCGCTCCTCATCGCAGCACTGCTTATCACCGCCGGCAAACTAGGGGACCACATAGGTCTGCGACGCGTACTAGCCATTGGACTGGGACTCCGAATTCTTGGTGGTTGTATCTCTGCGTTCGCCCCAACAATCCTTGTCTTTGCTGCCGGCGAGTCCCTTATCGAGGCGCTAGGCGCCGTACTCATCATCCCAGCTTCAGTGGCAATTCTGGCCAGCACCTACGAAGGCCATGATCGCTCCAAGGCATTCGGGATGCTCTCTGCGAGTACGGCCATGGCAATCGCCCTCGGGCCGATTGTCGGTGGTTGGCTCACTACTGAGTTCTCTTGGAGGTATGCCTTTGCCGGAGAAGCAGTGGTCGCTGCGGCATTGCTCACCTGCGTTCGTTTTCTTCCCCGCTCAGGCGCACCGAACTCCGAGTCCGGCTTCGACTGGTTGGGAGTGCTGCTCAGTGCCACAGGGATGGCCCTAGTTGTTCTGGGCTTTCAGCGAGCATCGATCTGGGGCTGGATAGAAAACAAGGATTCGCCGATCACTCCGTTTGGTCTGGCACTGACACCCTTTGTGATCATCGGCGGAGCAGTCTGCCTCGGCGTATTTTCCGTGACTCAGCAACGCCGTGCGCGGCGTGACCTGCCCGTGCTCATCGATCCACAGATGTTCACCCGGCGTTACCTTCGTTCAAGCCTGCTGTCGACAATGGCCACACAAACGGTCGCGGTGGGACTTTTGTTCGCCATTCTGTTGTATCTGCAAACGGTGCTCGGCTACAGCGCTCTAGCCTCGGGCTTGGCCCTGTTGCCCATGGCTGTTTGTAGTTTTGCTGCTGCGCTGTTGTGGCCAAGGCTCTCTCGCATATTGTCGCCGCGCGCTATCTCTCTGATCGGCATGGGGTCGCTCGCTTCAGCAGCTGCGGTGCTGTATTGGTCTGTCTCTCCACGAGTATCAGGAGACCCATTCCTGCTTGCTGCTGCACTTCTTGGACTGAGTCTCGGCTTGCTCACCTCGCAGCTCTCGGCCGTATCTCAAGGAGCTGTACTTGAGGACGAGAGAAGTTCAGTCGGGGGAGTCCACTTCACTGCGCATGGCCTAGGAACTGCGCTCGGACCTGCCATCGTTGGGACTGTGGTGATCGCTGGGCTTGCTTCCGCGATGGGTGGACTCGTTCAGAGCGCTCCGACCCTTCGCGCCGAGACTCGAGAACTGGCGAACCTAAAAATCGAGCGCAACCTGCCCTTTGTCTCCCAGAGCGAAGCAGCCATAGCGGTGAGCAATCTTAGGATTCCCAAACAGGACGCGGCCCAGGTGCTGGCTCTGTATCAGCGGGCAGAACTATTGGCCTTAGAAAACGGAGCGTTGGTTGCAGGGATAATTGCCCTAGCGGGGGCAGTGTTTGCTTTTGGTCTGCCAAAGAAACGACCGGAGCCCTAGCAGTCATATTTTAGCCGCGGTCAGGGGCTAGCCAAACCTGACTGAAACCACTGTTGCTTCCCAAACTCGTCCGTCCTCCATCGAAGACGTGCTGAAGACAATCGCACCCTCCGGAGTTGCCGATTTAGCAAACTCCAAGGTGTTCTTAAACGGTCCCATCTGGCCCATGGAGCCGCCTGTTACAAAGCCTGTAGCAAGCGGTGGTGCTTTGGCTTGGCTACGAACAGCAACATCAACGGTCCCCTCAGAGGCAGTGCTAGTTCCTTGAAGCGTAACGGGCGACTGCACCACCGAACCTGCTGCTGGGGCTGTGGGAACGATCGCATCTGTCCCGGCACCGAGCACCGACCATGAATCATCTCCCTCGAGCTGACGAAGCAGCACGGTCGTGATGGGTCCCGTTGCAGTTGGGCGAATCGCAACTTCTCCCGAGCGAGCATCACCTTGTTGAAATTCACCAACAAGTGGGTTGCTAAACCCAACAAATTCAACCGCGAAACCAGTAGCCGCCTCAACTGGGTCTGCATACGTCACGGAGCCATCCGCGGGAGGCCAGACCACGCTTTGAGATGGTCCCAAAACGGAATCCTGCTCACCACAGCTCGCCGCTGTAGTCAGAAGACTTGCTAGCAGGAGTGTGGTGAGCAGAACAGAGGTGAGCAGCGGCCTTGCGCTAGTCGTCAGAACCGGAGCCCTCGTGACCAGAGTTGGAGTCGCTATGGCCTGACGACGCTTCGGAATCAGTTGAATCCTCTTGGCGGTCTTGGCTGCGGTCACGGTCACCTCCATGGTCGTCATTTGCATCGTCAATGGTGGCAGATGGGGAACCCGAATCGGGTGCACCTGAATGGTGGCCACTGTCGTCAGCCCCACTGTGATGGCCGCTGTCGTCTGGCTCACCCATCTGCGGAACCGTGTTTGTTGGTCGTGCAGGATCCCCGGGCTCTGCTACCCCGGGCAAGTCGCCTCTGCCTTGATCAGGTGTTCCGTCGTCATCTAGACCAGGAGTAGTTACCGGAGTGTCCAGAGGAGGCACAGGTGCTACTTCTGTTGTGGGGGTAGTAGAGGTCGAAGGCAATGAAGTACTAGTGCTAGTCGAAGTAGTACTAGGAATACTTGTGGTTGATGTAGCAGCGGCACTCCTAGCTGAGACACCTGCTTTTGCTCCGACTGCTGTCACGCCAAGAAGAAGCACTCCTGTTGCAACGACCGCAGCAGTACCGCCAGCCCCAAGTCGTTTCATCACTCGGTTCAGTTTGTTCATGGCTAAATCTCCGTTTCGGTTGGAAACTGCTTCCGTTAAGCAAGTGAGTTAGACACGTCCAACGGACCACAAAGGTTTGGGTTTCAGAATCTTTTTATGAATCCACCTTTAGGCGGCCATTCTCTACTCGCGCCTTGATCGTTGAGTTGGATGACCCTGACCCGCCACCCTCTCGTCCAAAGCGCACTTCGATCTCGGTGGCCGAACCCTGCTCAATGCGCTCAAGTTGCCAACCGGCGTTTGGTGCAGTGGTCACAACTCGAATGCTCGAAGCCGTCCAAATGACAGTGGTAGTCCCGCCCTCCGCCGACAGAGTCGTGGTGCCTCCAACAGGCGCAACCGTCGGTGCGGGGGCTGGTGGCTGAGGGACAGTGTCGGGCACTGGCGGCACCTCTGATGCTGGCGGCGCTGAACCGATACTTGGTTCACTTTGGGGGTAATTCCCGGAATCGGCTCCTCCAGATTGGTCGCCTGGAACAGTACTGACTGAAGATCCATCAGAACTCACTGCGATATCGGGGTTCTCTGGCAGAGAGGATTCTGTGACCTCGGGGTTCTCTGGCAGAGACGAAACTGGCAGTTCCGGAATCAGTTCTTCTCTGGTCTGCTCGCGGCGCGAATCATCAGCAACGTTTACAACCTGTCGGCCAGCAGCACCAGAGAATGCTGACGCTCCTACAACCACAACAAGCAGCACTGCAGCCACCGAAGCTGTTGCACTCGCTAGCTGCCGGTTGCGGCGAGCCCTAGTAAACCGAGGCTGCAACTGCTCCAAGTCGCTTTGAGCGCCATCTTGGGAAAACTCAGAGGATTGAAAGCGGTTTCGGAGTTCATCATCAAAGTGGTCTTCAAGATTCATGGTGCACCTTCTCGATAGGGGGCGTCTGAGTCATGTGGCTGCAGGATGTTTCGTAGTCGTGCCCGGGCCTGATGTAGGTGGTACTTCACTGCTCCGTCGCTGAGCGATAGGGCTGCTGAAACCTCAATCACAGACATGTCATCTAGGTAGTGCAGCACCACAACGGCACGCTGTTGCTGACTGAGTTCTGCAACTGCAGCGGCCAACTCGCTGTCATGGAATTGCATCGAGTCGGACATCTGCTGCGCCATTCGGCTGGGCGGTTCTGGTCGCATCCCGAGCCTGAGCACAGCTCGACGTCCGCGAACCCGCCGGCGATGGACGTCGGTAGCGCGGTGAATTGCTACCCGTCGTACCCAACCGAGGGGATCATCTAATTGCCCGACCTTGCGCCACCTGACAAACGCTCGCTCAAACGCGTCGGCTACACAATCTGCAGCAACTTCGGGATCTCCGCAGATATACGAAACTGATCGCACAAGCCGGCCGTACCCAGCAAGAAACAACGCGTCAAACTCGCTCGGGACAACCCGCGCGTGAACCTCGGCTTCATCTGCTGACCATTCCAATACAGCCATTCAACACGTAGACACGATGAAGTGGCCTGCAAGGTTTGGTTTGGACTCAGAAAATCTTTTGGGTGATCTAGCCCAGCACTACCTTGCGGTGGTCGGGCACACCGAAGAGCAGGTACAGTACCTAACTCGTTGGAGAGGTGCCGGAGTCCGGTCGATCGGGCCTCCCTGCTAAGGAGGTGTGGGGGCAACCTCACCGTGGGTTCGAATCCCACCCTCTCCGCCATATGGCTCTGTCGCCAGCTTCGGCTGGCGGCAGAGCCAGACCAACCCGGATGTTTCTGGTCGAATATCGACCAAATTCATCCGAGTTGCTAGAGTCATCAACTCCAAGCGTTCGTAGCTCAATTGGATAGAGCATCTGACTACGGATCAGAAGGTTGTGGGTTCAAGTCCCGCCGAGCGCACCACCGCAAGCCCCCGCAATTGTGGGGGCTTGTTCAGTTTTTGGGCGGCGCCGGGAGTGTTCATTTCCCCTTGGAGTTTTCAGGTAATGTTGCGGTTTCTGTTCCTGGAATCCCCCCCGGGAAGACTGCGAGTCCTAGCCATGGAACCAACTCACTGGTCGCTCAGCCGAAGGAGAGCAGTGGTTGAGCGCTGTTCGGCCGCCCTTCTCTCGCTGCTGACGCTTCCGCTTGTGTTGCCTTGTCTAGTAATTTCGGCGATCAGGTTTCGCGCCAATCCAGTCTTTAGACAGGAGCGCGTGGGCCTCCATCAGCAAACGTTCCTCTTGCCAAAGATTCGTTCCCTGCCAACGACGACCTCGAGCACCCTCGACAAATACTCCCTCAATGCCGTGACCTATGGAAGGTGGACTCGCCTGCTGCGGCGAACCCACATTGACGAACTTCCCCAGTTGTGGTCAGTAGCGGCCGGAAACATGTCGCTAGTCGGTCCGCGGCCTGAAATGGTGGCCTTGTCAAGCACGTTTGACCCCGACTTTGTCGAGATGCGAACTTCAGTGCTGCCTGGAATGACAGGGACCTGGCAGATCAGTGAGGCCTCTTCCGAACTCATCAATGAATCCCCCGAGTTCGACCGCATCTATGTTGAGTCCGCCTCGGCGAAGCTTGACTTCTGGATCCTCTGCCGCACGATTCAGATCCTCGGTTCTGGCGATGTCATCACGTTGGTGGATCTCAAAGAACGAGCTGATCACAAAACACAGCACAACTTGATCGGTGGATAACCGCAGATCAAACCCTGCGATTCGTACTTGTGGGATTCGGATTGACTGCATCGACCTAGACGAAGCAGTTGCGCAAATAATCGCTCAGGCAAGTGCTCTGCGGAGCAACCGGAATGAGCAGCGCGGCGTGGCTGTGCACCTGTGCAACGCATGGACTCTGGCCTACGGGCTCAAGGACCCAGCGCACGCAGACCGGGTCGACTCGGGCGATCTCAACCTGCCCGATGGCATGCCATTGGTCTGGTTGGGTAAACGCTTTGGACTGCCAATCAGCAATCGCGTGTACGGGCCCGACCTGATGAGCCAGACTCTCGATCAGGGTCGCAGCAGCGGGCTTCGCCACTACTTGTACGGAACTACTGAAGAAACACTTTCGCAGTTGCAAGAGAGACTGGAGACTCGCTTTCCCGGTGCTCAAATTGTTGGGAGCGAGGCTCCACCATTTCGCCCCTCAACGCGGATCGAGGAGCAATCCCTAGCCGCCCGGATTCGGGACAGTCAGGCGGATGTGGTGTGGATCGGTCTCGGTACCCCACAACAAGATGAACTTGTCCATCGGCTCCGACCAGAGGTCCCTGCAGTGCTCATTCCTGTCGGCGCCGCCTTTGATTTCTTGGCGGGAAACAAGTCACAAGCTCCGAAGTGGATGCAGCAACGGGGCCTCGAATGGCTCTTTCGCCTATGCAGCGAACCGAAGCGCCTCTGGCGGCGCTACCTCATTGGCAACCTGGTGTTTGTCCGTGGGGCGGCACCGGATTTTCTGCGAGCAGTTCGCCATGCCCCCGTTGCACCACGTGTCATGCGGCCTTGGGGTGCGGCTTGGGAAGCGACTCGCGACATCCCGCGAATATCTCTACCCCAGAGCCAACTCGACCCAGACGCAGACCTAAACACAGCCGCAGCCGCAACCGCAACACTCTGGTTGAGTCAGATTGACCTGCCCGAATCGCTGCAGACCTACGGTGCAGCAAAGCTCGCTCAGGAGTTCGCCTGTGAGGGCTCTGCAGCCGAACAGCTCAGTCAAACCCTGTGTTGCCCAGCAGAGGACTTCTCTGAAGCTGCGCTTCAGATTCTGGTCGAACAGTGCCAGAATTCACGCTCTGGCTCAGGAGTCCTGATGCAAGACTTCACAAGGCAACTCAAGTTGCGCCAAAAAAGGTAACGGTCCACAGAGATGGCAGTTTCACAGCAGCAGCGGATCTTGGTCACGGGTGCCGCTGGCATGCTCGGATCGCATATTGTCGATGTCTTACTTGCACGCGGTGATGCAGTGGTTGGCGTAGACAACTTTCTCACTGGCGCCAAAGCAAACTTGGGTGCAGCGCTGGAGCATCCAAACTTTGAGTTCCTCGAGGCAGACATCTCAGATGGGATTGAAGTATCAGGATCGCTTGATGCAGTGCTTCATCTGGCCTCGCCAGCCTCGCCACTTCACTTTCGTACCATGCCCCTTGAGATCCTTCGGGTGGGATCCATCGGCACGCTCAATGCCTTAGACCTTGCCGACCGAACTGGTGCAAAGTACTTGTTTGCCTCAAGTAGCGAGGTCTATGGCGAACCAGAGGTGCATCCCCAGTCCGAGTCCTACCTCGGCAACGTCAACACCCTGGGCGAGCGCAGTTGCTATGACGAAACAAAGCGGTTTGGCGAGGCCGCAGCAGATACGTATCGCAGAGACCGTGACCTAGACATCCGAATCGTTCGCATTTTCAACACCTATGGTCCGCGGAATCGAGCCGACGATGGCCGAGTGGTGCCCAACTTCATCACCCAGGCACTTGCCAATCGGCCACTCAGCATCTTTGGCGATGGTTCCCAAACCCGTAGCTATTGCTATGTAGAGGATCAGGCTGCGGGCATCTTGTTGCTGCTCGACAGCGAGCTAACAGGCCCCGTGAATATTGGAAACCCGACTGAGCATACGGTGCTGCAGCTTGCCGAGATTGTGCTTGAACTAACGGGGTCTACCGCTGGCGTGCAGTTGCTACCGCTTCCCCAGAATGATCCCGTCCGCCGTAGGCCAGATATTACGCGAGCACAAGACTTACTCGGATGGGCACCAGTAGTTGACCTAGAGCAGGGTCTTACCCAAACAATCGATTATTTCCGATCTATTGGTTCCCGCTAGCCCCTGAGTGGCCCCAGAGATCTTCCCTTGTCAGCGGCCTGAGTTGTAGTACCCTCTAAAGGTACTTTCGAAAGGTCAGGTTCAGCCATGATGAAGTCCCCCCCCTCAAGCTCTACCAAAGTCCTAGCTGCTTTGTGCAGTTTGGCTGCTGTTCTCGTGCTATCCGTAGGCACCGCATCCGCTGCGTACAACGTGCCGGCCACCGTTACTGCTAATACCTCTACGCCCGCTGCAGGTGGGCCCATCACTCTCACCGCCCAAGGGTTCGGCCCGGGAACAACGGTTCAGTTCAGCGTGGAATCAACCCCACAAGCCCTCGGGTCAGCCGTCGCTAACTCCAGCGGTGTGGCCACCCTGACCACTACCTTGCCGGCCAACCTTCCAGCAGGCGCACACACAATTCGCGCCGTGGGCACTGACGCATCAGGAGCACCGCTCAACGTGACGACCACCATTACGGTCGCCGCCGCTGGTGCTACCACTACGACCACCGCTGCAGCTAGCCCAACAGGATTGGCAGCAACCGGATCGAGCAGCGCCGGACTCGTGCGGATCGGCGTTGTGATTGCAGTTCTCGGCGGACTCCTGCTGCTTGCCGGCAAGCGCAGAACTGAATCAGTCTGATCCCTGCTCGCTAGGTGAGTGACGCTGGAGTAATCCGTCGGCCTCCGGTCACAAGGAAATCAACGAACACCACGCCAGCGATTGCCGCTGTGGTGGTTCTGAGTGCCGCTGCTGCCTTTCTTGCGAGTAGTAGCCCGACGGCAAGTAGATGGGTTGACTTCCTCTTGCTTGCAGTTGCTGGAGCAATCGTTGCCCTGGCGGCGAGCCGTGCAGGCGACGCATCCCTGATTTGGATCGGTGCAGTGGCAACTCTGGCGGCTGCACCGTCTTGGTGGACGATTCTGGCTGGAGCCGGGTTTGCACTTGCTCTTCTGTCTGCTGCGTTTCGCGCACCCGTTTGGGTTCGAGCGCTAGCTGGAGCACTTGCTTTTCAGGCCCTTCTTCGGCTGCCACCGGTTGGCCCTTTTGGCGCGTGTTCAGCCATTGCAGTAGCTGCCTGCCTGCCCCTACTGATCTCTGGCTACCGGCATTGCACGAGCATCAATAGACGTCGATGGGGGATCTCAATTGCGGCAATCCTTGTTGTTCTCGTCATCATCTGCAGCGCAGCAGGGATAGCTACCCTGCGCGCCGCTCCACAATTGACACAGGGTGCTGACCTTGCCCGCAACGCAGTGCAAAAAGCCCCCACGGATGAAGCTGCAGTAACAGTTGAAAAACTTCGGAATGCAGAGAGGTTGTTCTCCCAAGCACAGAACAGCCTGCAACCCTGGTGGGTAAAGCCCAGCCTTGGAGTTCCCATTTTGGGCCAGCACGTTCGCGCTGCCACTGTCGCAGCCACTGCGGGAGAATCACTGTCTTCAACAGCCGCTGCCACGGCGGAGAAGATCGACGGTTCGCAGAGTTTGGTGTCGAACGGCCAAGTCGACATCAGCTTGCTCAGCAGCTACCGGCCGATTGCTGAGCAAGCAGCACAAGAATTACAAACAGCCAAGCGAGAGGTTTCGAATCTAGCAAGCGGTTGGCTACTGCCCCCCGTTCGCCAGCAGTTAACGAATCTCACCGATGAACTCAGTTCCGCGGCCCCGGCAGCAGCAACAACTGCCAAAGTGCTTCGCAGTACAGACGGCATCCTCGGGGTAAACGGACCAAGAACCTATCTGGTGCTTGCCACAAATCCTGCAGAGACTCGTGAGCTTGGTGGATTTGTCGGCGGCTACGTACTCATCACAGTCACCAACGGTCGGGTCGAACTCCTGCAGTCCGGCAAGGCCAGCGAACTCAATGAGGCCCTCTCCGCCGCTGCACCAAAAATCGGTGACGCCCAGTTCAGCAATATCTACGGTCGCTATCAGATGGATAGGTACTTCAATAACGTCACCGCTCCCGCTGATTTTTCTCTCGCCGCAACGGCTGCTCGCGATGGTTTCGCTGCCGCAGCTGGAACGCAGGTAGACGGTGTGATCTTGGCCGATCCCGCTGGCGTAGCAGCCCTATTGGAACTCACCGGAGCAGTGGATGTTCCTGCTGCAGAACGCACGCTCGATGCCAAGACCGTGGAGCAGTACCTACAAGCTGATCAGTATGTGCAATTTGAACAAGACTCTTCGGGCCGAACGGACGTGCTAGTCGATGTAGCTCGAGCAGTCACCGAAGCCCTGTTCAATCGGCCGTTACCTGGTCCGGCAAAAATTGTCTCGACCCTTGCGCCGGCCGTTCGTGGTGGTCATCTTATGCTCATCTCTTTTGATCCCCAAGAGCAGCAGACTCTGGCCGCCACCGGAGTCTCGGGTGCGTTTGGCACCACGCCGGGACATGACTTCCTCTCAGTCAGAGGGTTCAACGCGAATGCCAACAAAATCGACTCCTTTCTGCACCGCAGTATCAACTACAGCGCTGAGTTCGACCCACGTACAGGCGCAGTACAGGCCACAGCTCAGGTCGTGATCAGAAATGATGCGCCAAGTTCTGGCCTACCCCCGATTGTGATAGGCAACGGTAGTGTCCCTGCGGGCAACAACAAGATGGTGCTTGCGGTTCACTCTGCGCTTGAACTCAAAGGGCTTCTTGTTGACGGTGTCGCCACGCCTGTTGAAACGCACGAAGAGTTTGGCGGCTACTCCTACCGATTCATCCTCGAGGTTCCAGCCGGTGCCACTATGAATTTGAGCTATCAGCTCGCCGGCCGGATCAACCCAGGTCCTGAGTACCGGCTTGATGTATCTGCCCAGCCCATGGTCAACCCTGACCGCTACAGCCTCACAGTCAGCGACGGGGAGCAATTCCAAGCTTCAACCTCGAACCAATTGGACATCCTCAAAGGAGAAGCAACCGGTGTGGTTCCTTCACAATGGAGAACCCCTGTTGAAGTGACCTTCCGTCCTAACTAAGCCTTCCAAACATGTTCACCGGCTGCGGGCAAGGTACCGCAGAGAGTAGAATCGACTTACTTATGCCAGCGTCAGTTGCAGATCAAACAAATGGAATTCGAGATGCAATTGCTGTTGCTCGCCGACGAAAGTGGCTGATTCTGTCTTGCGTGGTCACTGTGGTCCTGACTGCAGTGGTGGCAACGAGCCTTCAGACTCCTCGGTACAAAGCTGAGTCGGACTTATTGATTCGTCAAGGGAGTAGCTCTGCCCTCTTGAATCCAGAGGTTGCGCAATCAGCACAAAATGCTCGCCCTTTGATGGAAAACGAGCTGGGTCTTGCTCGAAGCTTGCGAGTGGTTGAGGCAGCCACCAAGGAACTTGGATTTAAGCCCGAGGTCACCGTCTCAGCCAATGCAGAGTCCGACATCATGACCATTACGGCGACGAGCACAAATGCAGTTGCCTCCGCAGCCATCGCAAATGCCTACGCAGCGGCATTCATTGATGTTCGGCGAGCTTCGCTCGTGGACGAATACGTGGGTGCAGCCGAGACGATTCAGGCCCAGGCCGAGCAACTTGATGAAAAAATTAGTTCTTTGCAAGCTGAACGTGACAATGCGATTGCTGCACTTCCAAGGAGCTTCACCCAAGCAGAGGAGGCCTCACGGATCACTGAAGCCTATGCCCCTCGATTGACCGCCTTGGATCTGGAACGAACACGCCTCGATCAGCTCACCGCAAACTTGGACTTGTCAGCGGAACTCCTCCAAGGCGGTGGTGCCTCCATCATTAGCAAGGCAACAGTCCCCTCCGCTCCCTACTCCCCGAAGATGCTGAACAACATTGCCGTGGCAATGCTCTTAGGACTCTTACTCGGAGCAGCG